>SDBT01004805.1_pt1 | contig 22848 bp, 16 predicted proteins | sample 2277101 | NCBI WGS metagenome assembly SDBT01 (sample SAMN10404973, study PRJNA504765) | marine sediment metagenome | isolation source: marine sediment core GS10_PC15, 103 cmbsf | place: Arctic Ocean: Southern Knipovich Ridge | collected 2010 | reverse complement strand
TGCCCACTTTTTCCGGTTTTGCTGTGGATAGAGAGGGAAAATCACTCTGACATGAGACAAACACAAAAAAAAGGAGAAGGGATAAAATTTTTAAGACTTTATTCATTTTTTCTCCCGAGAAACGTTTTAACACTTTCCTGGAAAATCCTCTCTTCTTCACCTCTCATATTCTTTACGGCTATTATTATTCAATCTTTCCGAATTTGTCCAGCCGGTTGGATTTAATTAACCAAATTAAGTACCGGGATCTCTATAAATCTAACTGTACCTCCTTGAGTTTTTTTGTCATTCAAATTATATTTTGAGCCATCGACTAACGCAAATAATCTATGAAAGGAAACTCAAAATGAAAAGAAGAGAATTTCTAGGAGGATTGGGAGCCGGAGCACTGGTCGCCTCAGCCACCCGATTAAAGGCCAAACCGGTTGCCGCGGCAGAGGAAACGGCTGAAGAAATATACAAGCGCTCTTTTGTCACAGATGCCCTGTGCTTCGGTGCCGCCCCTCCCCGCACCTATGTCCCTTACCTGACTGATTCAAAGATCGAGGCCCTGCGGACCTCCGGAATAACCGCCCTCTCCATGTGCATGTCATCGGGAGCATCAAAGAAGGTGGATAACCTGTTTGCCGAGATAAAGGCCAACATTGAAAAATGGGATGCCTTTGTTGCCAAACATTCAGATGTCTTTTTAAAGGTCACATCGGCCGCCCTGCTGGACGAGGCCAAACGCACGGGCAAAGTGGGATTTATCTACAACCTTCAGCAAACCTGCTCCTTCGGCTGGAACCTTGAACGGATCGAATCCCTCAAAGAGTTGGATGTACGCCAGATCCAGCTTAGCTACAATCAACGCAATTTCTCTGCCGACGGCTGCTACGAGAGTACAAATGCAGGACTGAGTCGTTACGGATTCGATGTTATCGAGGCCTTCAACAAAAACCGGATTCTCCTGGATCTGGCCCATGTGGGCGAGAAGTCAGCGCTTGACGCTATTCTCTTTTCCAAAGACCCGATGATCTTTTCCCACTCCGGCTGCCACGCAATAGCCCCGCATCCCCGAAATGTCAGCGACCGCAACATTAAAGCCATGGCTGACAACGGCGGTGTCTTCTGTGTCTACAATCAATCAGGTTGGCTGACCAAGGACCCGGAGATCTCGATGGACCATTACATTCAGCACATCGAGCGCGTGATCAATCTGGGAGGGGAAGATCATGTGGCCATGGGGACTGACGGCGATGCTGTCGACATGACCGCCATGCGTCCGGATGAAGTGGAAAGGCATCAGGCAAGTTTCGAAAAAAACCGGAAATATTTCCCTGAGCTTGATTGGGATGTGAAGCACATGAGGGTCCCCGAGCTGAGCCACCCCAAACGCCTGTTGCACTTGGCCCAGGCCTTACAGAAAAGAGGATACAGAGCCCGCTCCATCGAAAAAATCATTGGAGGCAACTATGCACGGATCTTCAAGGAGGTTGTGGGCTAAAAGGGATTATTGGTTCGAATCCAAAACCGCCCATTAAAAATAATAGCTGAAGATTATTTTTTTGTCAGTTCAATCGGACCTGTTCCACCGTCATCGGACTCCCAGAAGCCTGTCATCGTCTCCTCTTCAACTTTTAGAGTGATAAAGACCGTCAACACTTCATCTCCTGTGTCGACTTCGCAGTTGAATGTAAGTTCATTCTCTTTAAATTCAAAATCATCACACTCCGTGTTGACAAGCATCCCCATGGTATCTGATATCTTTCCAGAATATTCCCCATCTTCTTTCAATATCACTAAAGTCATCCCATCCGGCTCAATTTCATTAGGAACCTCAGTCTCCCCCACCCAGGTCCCGCTCAGGTCCACACTCTGACCAAACATCAACCCAGCGGCCGCGCCCAAAACTAAAACTGTCAGCATAAAAAACATGTTGATTTTTTTCATTTCGTTCTCCTTAATTTTCTCAATTTAATAGACGTATTATAGCAGAAAAAAGTTGCATTTGAAGGTCCGGAATGGTAAAAATGGCAATATTCAATACCGAAATAAATGAGTCAAATCAATAGCACTGTAAAGAAAATTTCCGTTGTCCTGCCGACATACAATGAAAAGAAGAATATTGCCGTTCTGATTGAAAATATTTTCAAACATCTCGACCAAAACACAGAAATTTTAGTCGTCGATGACAACTCACCAGACGGCACTTGGAAAATAGTAGAAAATTTGACTCAATCATACCCGAACCTTCGACTAATCAGGCGGTTGGATAAACGAGGTCTCACATCGGCCTTGACAGACGGCATCAAGGCATCGGCCGGAGATATTGTGGCCTGGATGGATTGCGACCTCTCCATGCCTCCGGAAAAACTTAAAGAACTTAAGAATAAAATTGACGAGGGATTTGATGTCGCCGTCGCCTCCCGTTTTATCAGAGGAGGTGGAGTCGAGATTCGCACAGGAAGCACGGACACTGTCCTCTCCTACATACTGAGCTTAGGCCTCAACCGCTTCATTCAAACAATTCTCGATGCATCCTTTAAGGATTATACGAGTGGTTTCATAATGATTAAAAAATCAATTCTCGAGGAAATTTCTTTAAAAGGGGATTATGGGGAATACTTTATCGATCTCATCCACCGCACAAGAAAAAAAGGCTACAAAACCATTGAGATCCCCTATCTCTGCCTGGCCAGACAACAGGGTGTCTCCAAAACAGGCTCAAATATTTTTCAATACATGAAAAGAGGTTCAAAATATTTGAAAGTCACCTTAGGATTAAAATTCTCAAAGTTGTAGGACGCATCACATGGAACACGAAAAACACGTAGAACAAATAAAGGTAGGGGACGATGTCTATGCGATCATCCTTAGAAAAGAGTATAACAAACCCGGACCGGTTTTTTTTACTCCCAACGAATATTCACAACAGCTGGGGATGCTCGTCCACCCCAAGGGAAAAATCGTCAAAAGACACAGGCATAAACTCATCAAACGCGAAATATTCCGGACACAGGAAGTCCTTGTCATTCTAAAAGGAAAAATCAAAGTGGATCTCTACGATAACAAGGTCAAACTCCTCAAATCTGTCATCCTTTCCTCAGGAGACACCATCCTTCTTGCCCAGGGAGGACACCGTGTGGAGATACTGGAAGATGCCAAAATCATCGAAATTAAACAGGGCCCTTATGCGGGATTCGATGACAAGGATTTCTTTTAAGCCCCCCCGTGTTCCGGATGTTCAATACCCTTTGGCCAGTCCCTGTCCGCGAGGATCGGACGCGCCTTTAAAGGATTTTGGCCGCCCCTTCGCGTCATAAAATATGGCCAACGCATGAGCATTCCCCAAACCACCGGAAACACGAATATTATGTCCCCGCAGCGATAGAGCCTCACGAACCGATTCAGGAATCCCACTCTCTACGGAAAGGATATCCGGCTCGATAAAACTAATCCGAGGTGCTTCCAGAGCCTGTCGAATGTTCATTTTAAAATCAATCAAATTCATCACCATTTGAGGAATGGTTTGACCAATCGTATGCCCCCCCGGAGTTCCCAACGCTACCCAAGGTTTCCCCTCTTTAAAAATGATCGTCGGACAATCTCCGGATAGCTTTCGGCGTCCTGCATGCGCGTCCATAGGATTTCCTTTTGGTTCGAACGTGCAGTAGTAGAGAGAATTATTCAGCCAGATTCCTGTCCCCTCGGGCATCATCCGGCTGCCAAAGGCATTGCCGAGTGTTTGGGTCGCGGAAACGATATTCCCCCACCTGTCGGCAACAACAAAATGAGTCGTATTGTATCCCTGTTTGAGAACCGAATCTGGGGGCAAGAATGGACTGGCCCGTTCGAGGTCAATCTTAGCCACCTCTTCATTCCAGTAGTCTTCAGTCAAGAGGCTGTCGAGGGGTGGAGGGTTGATCTCCGGATCTCCGGCATAGGCCAGCCGGCACCAGAACGCATGTTTTGTGACTGCGGCAAAACGATGCAGATAATTTTCACTGTTATGACCAAGAGACCGGTTATCATATCGGCTCATCAATCCCAGCCTAATCAAAGAAGGAAACGCCGTCGAAGGAGGGGAGGCTGTGTACACCTGGAATCCTCTATAATCGATATGGATCGGTGCCCACCATTCGGCTTCATCGGCCGTTAAATCCTCGAGAGAGAGAAATCCTCCGGATTTTTTCATTTCCTCATCAATGGCCAAACCGATTGTCCCTCCATAAACAGCCCGGGCTCCCTCTTTAGCAATTGTTCTTAATGACTGTGCCAAATCCTGCTGGATCAACCTCTCTCCTTCTCCAAGAGAAAGGCCATTTTTTCCGTAGATTTTTTGAGCATATTCAGGGAAGGAACTAAAGGCGCGATCTATAATCCCAGAACCTCTTTCTCCCAGTTCAAAGCCTTCTTCCGCGGCTCTGATCGCCGGCTCAAAGAGCTTTGCCCAGGTCAATCTCCCGTAATTTTTTGACATTGACTCCCAGGCATTGACGTTTCCAGGTGTGGAAACGGCCTTCGCCCCACGGCGATTTTTCAAATAGTTGGGAGTCGGTGCACGAAAAAGGTCAGAATCGCAGGCCGATGGTATCTTCCCGCTGGAGTCGAGAAACCGCACCCTGTTTTCCTTTGCCACAAAGACAAGAATCGTACCATACCCCCCAATTCCTGACATGGCCGGTTCAACGACATTCAAGGTGGAAGCTACCGCCACAGCCGCATCAAAGGCATTCCCTCCGGCTTTCAGGATATCCAAGCCTGCTTGTGTCGCAATGGGGTGGGCAGAACTCACCATCCCGGATGTTCCTGTTCCCGGAAGGAGACCGGTGGCATCGGCAGCAACAAGGGGGATCAGATCCTGGGGCCGATTGGTAATAATCCCGTCCACCTGCAGTTCCATCAGTCTTTTCATTTCTTCCTCATCATCAACAGTCCAGACATAGATTTTCTTTTTATTCTCTCTCGCTTTATCTACAAAATCGGCATCTACAACTTTATAGTTGCAGCTTAGGGCCTCCCAATTCCCCTCAAATACGTCAGGAGGATACTTCTGACTGAAAATAAGACCTGTTTTAATCCGGGAATCGAGTTCTTTGACTTTTTCAACCTCCGGGCGGCCGAAGGACGTAACTATGCACTTTTTCGTGATTCCCTCAGAATGGATAATATCGACAACTTTTCTGACGATATCCGTTTCTTCCCGGGAAACTTTAATTTCTATGTTCAGCAGCATTTTCCCCTTGACCGTTCGAATCACCTGCGTGAGTGTCGGAATCGGTTCCCCATCAAAATCCGGGCCAAACCAGCTCCCCACTTCGAACTGCCTGAGCTCATCAAGGGTATATTCACTCAGGGTCCCGGCATTTCCGGCCGTTCGCTTTAAATGGGAATCATGCAAGAGCACGACCTCTCCATCCTTGGTCAACTGCACATCGATCTCACAGTAATCGGCTCCCAATTCCATCGCTTTCCTCACTGAAGCCAATGTATTCTCAGGAGCCAACGAGGACGCCCCCCGATGGGCTACAACTAGAGTCCTCTCCCCTGCTTTCCTGCAGCTTCCAAAAAGAAGGACCGATAAAATCAGGAGTCCAAAACAAACCGATTTATGAATTATCATAGTTACTCCTTAATACAGGGTTATATTATCTTTTCAAGCCTGACTTTACGGTTAAGTTTTAGATTTCCTCTCTTAATCATTTCGGGTGAGAGAAAAACCCGGTCTATTTCACGGTCATGAAAGGATGAGATTTTCGCATGCACTGAGCGCAGTCCCCCCAACCAAGCACGTGAATCGCTTACATAAATGAGGTCCCCTTTCTCCGCGGCAAGAGTCTCTGCCACAGCCCGAGAAACACTCACTTCCTCGACTTGATTGTCGGAGACAAGAGTCGCAATGACTTTTTTCCCTTCCTTTTCGTTCACCTCTCCACCTTTGAAATTCCTTTTGGCCGTATCGAGTGTCCCCACTACCAAACCCCGGATATCTTTGCTCGATTGCGCACGGCTGAAAAGACTGACACTAATCCCTATGATCAAACTCCCGGCAAGTCCGTACAAGGCTCTCATGTATTTGAAGCCCCCTACAGGGTCCACACCGTGAGAAAAGGGAGCGATTAAAAGAGGCCAAATGAGGGACAGTCCGACCAAAATCGAACCACCCAACAGAGTCCAAAACGCCGCTTTGGGAGTAAATCGCTTCCAATAAGCTGCCAATACAATGGTCACAATCATTGGCGGTGTTATAGAAGCCGTAAAGGCCCCATGGGCCACATAGATAGAACGGAAAGACGCAAAGACCGGAACAAGAATCAATCCAAAACCGGCGGCCGAAAGCGAGACAATCCGGGCTACGCGGAGATAATGTCCATCTGATGCACCTTTAACCATATATGGCTTATAGACATCATTGACAGCCACGGCCGAAACGGCATTGATCAGAGTATCGATAGTCGACATCAGTGCAGCCGAGAGCGCAGCCATAATAAAACCAAAGACCCCCGGTTGGCAGACCTTTCCGGCAACCTGAACGAAAATCTGGTTAGGATCCACGTTGGAGGGAAGCAGTCCGGCTGTGACCATTGATCGTCCAAGCCAGCCCGCATTGGATACGGCAAAAGCCGCAAGAGGCATGAGCACCAGAACCAGAGAAAGAAATGTTTTTTTTATCTCCTTTACGCTTTTAAGGGAGAGAAACCGAAGAATAAAACCCTGATTCATCATATAGAGAGCAAAAGTGTTGGAGATGCCGTCCTGCCAAAAGACTCCGACAAAATGAAATTCATGCGGTGTATTGAATTGTGCAAAAGGGAGCCGGTGAAGAAAAGGAAGACCCTGCCAGAAATTGTCCCATCCTCCGAGTACATTCATTCCCAGAAAAAACAGCACAAAACCGGCAATAAGGAGAATAACACCTTGGACCAGATCGGTCATAATCACCGAGGTTTGCCCTCCAATCGTGACATAGACGGCACAGACTACAGCCACAATGACTGCGGACACAAAGACATCGATGCCCAACATGGCATTGAGTGCGACGCCCATAGTGTAGAGGTTGATGCCGATATAACCGACCATGTAGATTAAAACCAGAACCGTCGCTACGGCAGATGTCCTTTTATCGAACCTCTTTTTAAAGTAATCGGGGACAGATCCAATACGGCCAAAATAGAGAATAGGAAGCCATCCCAGGAGGAGAAAACTCATCACAATCCAGTCATTGAGATAGGACATCGAGGACGACATCCCGTACCTGAAACCGGCCGCCGAATATTTGATAAAGGAGTAGGACCCTACGACAGTCGCCACACAGCTGAAGGTGATGAGCCACCAGGAGAAACGCTGCCCACCAAAAAAGAAATCTTTTGTCGTGCGGGTAAACTTGGCAAAAAAGAATCCGAAGCTGAAAATGAGGACAAAGTACCCGATGATGACCATAAAATCCAGCTGGGTTCCCACTATCGTTGTCGTATTCATATGAGTTATTTTGAACTCGCAAGGATGTGCCATATGAGCTGGACACTAAAGTACAGGAAAAAACCGAGAATCATATATAGAGAGACAAGGCGGTCATTTTTTCTTTTTATTGAATAATCTCCGGACTTCCAGGAAAGGACAAATCCGAAAAAAAAGATGATGCCACCGATGACAAATTGATAGACAAGAGGCAGTATATTCATCTCCAAATCGACTCGTAATTTTCAGTTAGGTTGTCTATAGCATAGGGTTCCTCTTAAGTCAAAATTGAGGAATATAGGGTCAGGCCTGCAAAACATGAATAACTTTCTCGATATTGTTTGTATTCTGTTGAAAGTTATTCATGTTTTGCAGGCCTGACCCTAATTCTTCTAAGTTGACATCCCAAGGTGAGAATTTATAAGATTCGGAGTCCTGGATAACTAAAGGATAACAGCATGAGTTTAGCTTTTTTGTCTTTTCTAGCACTTTTCCCCATAGTTGTTGTATTTGTTCTTATTGTGCTGTTCCGCCGGCCGGCAACCAAAGCCATGCCGCTGGCCTATCTTGTCACCTGCATCCTGGCTTTTTTGGTATGGAAAGTTCCGCTGGCTCAGATTTCTGCCGCCTCTGTGGACGGATTGATCACAGCCTCATCGATTTTGTATATCATCATAGGGGCTATTTTTCTATTGAAGCTGCTGCAGGAGAGCGGGGCCATATCAACCATACGGCGCAGCATGTATCTCATCTCACCCGACCGCCGTGTTCAGGCTATTATCATCGCCTTTCTATTCGGATCATTTATTGAAGGTTCTGCGGGATTTGGAACACCGGCTGCGGTGGCCGCTCCCCTTCTCGTAGCGATCGGATTTCCCGCAATGGGGGCCGTGATGGTGTCACTGATTATCCAGAGCACACCTGTCTCATTCGGCGCCGTCGGCACGCCCATCCTGATAGGCGTCAGTACCGGATTGAGCGGACAACCGGAAGTATTGAATTACCTTCAGACCCAACATCTTACTTTTTTACCGTTCTTGAAAGACATCGGCGGGTATGTGGCCCTCATTCATGGAATTGTAGGAACTTTTATTCCCCTTGTCCTTGTTATGATGATGACCCGATTTTTTGGTCAAAAGAAAAGCTGGAAAGATGGGCTGTCCATTCTGCCGTTCGCTCTTTTTTCCGGCCTCTGTTTTACGGTCCCCTACACTCTTACAGGGATATTTTTGGGACCGGAATTCCCTTCTATAATCGGCTCTCTTGTCGGGCTTTCCATAGTGATCCCTCTAGCCAAAATGGGATTTTTAATTCCAAAAGACACATGGGATTTTACTCCAAAAACAACCTGGCCCAAAGAATGGAACGGACAGGCCGTTGAGACAGACAGTGGAGTCAATCCAAAAATGAGCATAATTCGGGCCTGGCTGCCCTATGTTCTTATCGCCGTATTTCTCCTTATAAGCCGTCTGTGGAGCCCGCTCACAAAGATTTTAGCTTCTGTCACTCTGAAATGGAACCATATCTTTCAAACCTCTATCAGCACAAGTTTTCAGCCCTTTTATCTGCCCGGATTTCTCTTTATCATCGTCGGAATTTTGACTGTTCTTTTCCACAAAATTCCTAAAGCTAGATTCAAGAATGCCGCCAATCAGTCGTTTAAAGTTCTTTTAGGCCCGGCGATCGCACTTGGGTTTGCGGTTCCAATGGTAAAAGTGTTCATCAACAGCGGAATACCCGGAGGATTAGACAAAATGCCGGTCATTCTGGCCTCCGGAGCCGCCGCACTCCTTGGACAAGGGTGGACTGCATTCGCCGCCGTTATCGGTGCCATGGGGGCCTTTATCGCAGGAAGCAACACTTTCAGCAATATGATGTTTTCTCTCTTCCAATTCACAACGGCCTTAAAGATCGGACTTCTCCCCGCCATCATCGTCGCGCTTCAGGCCGTAGGAGGAGCGGCCGGAAATATGATCTGTGTCCACAATGTTGTGGCCGCTTCGGCTGTTGTCGGGCTTACGGGAAAGGAAGGTTCAATTATCCGCAAAACTCTCATTCCTATGACCTACTATCTTATTGCCGCCGCTCTTATCGGCTTCCTGCTTATTATCATCGGGATCAGGATTTAAAGGAAAGACTAATGGTAGATGGATTAAAAAGAAGAGATTTTTTGAAAACTCTAGGGTTGGGAGCTACGGTCCTCTCTCTGGGCCTCTGTTCAGGGTCGAAAAAACAATCCCCGAATTTTGTGGTTATCTTCACGGATGACCAGGGATATGCGGATCTTGGGTGTTACGGAGCCAAAGGATTTTCCACCCCTAATATCGACCGTTTAGCTTCCCAAGGAATGCGTTTTACGAGTTTTTATGTGGCTCAAGCAGTCTGCAGTGCTTCCCGTGCAGCGCTTTTAACCGGCTGCTATCCCAACCGTGTCAGCATCCTCGGAGCCCTCGGGCCCCAGGCTAAACACGGGCTGAACTCCAATGAGGAGACCATCGCCGAAGTGCTGAAAAAAAAGGGTTACACATGTGGCGTGTTCGGAAAATGGCATCTCGGCCACCGTAAACCTTTTCTGCCGCTTCAGCATGGTTTTGATGAATACTTTGGGCTGCCGTACTCCAATGATATGTGGCCTATGAATTATAATGGTGAAATGGCACCTGAAGGGAGCAATAAGGCCAACCATCCATGGCCTCCTTTAATCGATGGAAATAATATCGTCGCCAGAATTGAGTCCATGGACGATCAAGATAACCTGACCACACAGTACACACAGAGAGCCGTGCAGTTTATTGAAAAGAACAAAGATAATCCATTTTTCCTGTACATCCCTCATACAATGGTCCATGTCCCTCTTGGGGTATCTGACCGCTTCAGGGGAAAAAGTGAACAGGGCCTATATGGAGATGTGATGATGGAGGTCGATTGGTCTGTAGGTGAGATCACAAAAGCGCTGCAGAAACACGGCCTTGAAGAAAACACTTTTGTTTTGTACACAAGCGATAACGGACCGTGGCTCAACTTCGGCAATCATGCGGGTTCAGTAGGGCCGCTCAGGGAAGGAAAAGGAACATCATGGGAGGGGGGTGTCAGAGTTCCCTGTATCATAAAATGGCCGGGTGTTATTGCACCAGGCACGGAATGTGACAAGATGGCGGCCACAATGGATGTGCTGCCTACTCTCGCTTCGATCGCAGGAGCTCCGCTTCCGGCCAAAAAAATTGACGGTGTCAACATCCTTCCTCTACTAACGGGTGAAAGCCATGCCAATCCACGGGAAAATATGATCTACTACTACGGCAAACAGCTCCAGGCTATACGGATGGACAGATGGAAACTGCACTTTCCTCATAATTACCGCTCCTATGAAGGAGTCGAGCCAGGAATGGACGGCATAAACGGTCCCTACGCAAGAGGTCAGACAGGATTAGAATTGTATGATCTTGAAGAAGATATCGGTGAAAAAAATAATGTGGTGGACATATATCCTGAGATTGTTAAGAAACTCCAGTCTTTTGGAGAGAGAGTCCGGGAGGACCTGGGAGACGGGGAAAAAATCGGAAAAGGAATTCGTCCCGCGGGAAGAATACAGGAGTAAACATGACCAAGAAAAAATCAGGAAAAACAATCGACAGACGTCAGTTTCTCAAAAGGGCCGGGGCAGGAAGTGCCGTTTTGGGCGGTGCAGGAATGGGTTTTTTCGGTTATCAAGCCGGAAAAGATCCTGAATCATACACAGGTTGGGAAACACATGAAGGGGCTCAGCAGTCATTTAACCGAAAAAGATGGAGTGTGGATAAACCCCACTACCAAAAGGTTGGCCCCACAGATAGAGCCGATGCACGCACAGAAGTCATTTTTTCCAGACGTTCGGCTCTCCAGATGCAGTGGAAGGATGAAACCGGGATCGAAGGACTCGATGAACTTCTACAGAACTACTACCGAAAAAATCTCCAGGATTTAGATCTCGACCTCTACTCCATGAAGGAAATTGGACCCAAACAAAGAGCCGACATGCAGAAATATGGAGATCCATTCACTCTAGCCATAGCTTGGGCCAATGCCATGGGCGCGGTATCTCCCCGCCGTATCTCTCAATCCCCGGATAAATCCGACTTTAATATAAACCGAAGGACAGGAAAACCCGCCGATCCCATAAAAATGAAAAACCCTGAAAAAACATCCCAACTGATCAAGAAGATATCACATGAACTGGGATCAACATTGGTAGGTATCGCCAAGCTGAATCCGGATTGGGTTTATAAGTACCCTATGCGCGGGAGAGGTTTTGATCCCGACCAGGAAATTGAGGTGCCCAAACACTGGCAGTATGCGATTGTCGTAGGTTCTCCCATGTACTGGGATCCAATGTATGCCAATCCCGTCTACGGAACCTCCAATGATGCCTATTCCCGCTCTCGAATTATCGGATTCAGAGTGGCCTCCTTTATCAAACAACTGGGATATGCCGCACGACCGCACACCCCGGGAACGGATTATGATCTTATGGTTCCCCCCATTATGATCGATGCAGGACTCGGCGAACAGGGCCGGCCATCCATTGTTATCACTCCTGAACTGGGATGCAATTTCAGACCGGCAGTTATCACAACAAATATTCCTCTAAAACCGGATAAACCCATCGAATTCGGTGTACAGCGGTTTTGCAAGAAGTGTAAAATCTGCGCCGAAAACTGTCCGAGCGGGGCAATCCCGATGGGCGACAAAATAGAAGTAAGAGGATATCTGAAATACAAGCTGGATACGGCCAAATGCCTCAATTTTTGGAATTCAAACCTGGGAAGCATGGGCTGCCGGATTTGTGTAGCCGTCTGTCCCTACACACGAAAGGCCAACTGGCTCCATAAAACCGCACGCAATGTGACCATGAATGATCCCACAGGCTTATCCGATACGGTTCTTACAGCTTTGCAGAAGCGTTTTTATCCCGGCCCTGATCCGCAAAAATACTATATCCCCTCTCTAGGAGGAGAGAACGCATCCTACAGAAAACCTCCGTGGTGGCTTCGCAGTGAGGATTTTATCGATTTTTAGGAGGATAAACATGCATTTTTTTACGAGCGGATTGTTTTGGTTCTTAGAGGGGATCTTTGCCTGTTTGTTTATTATCGGATTCAAATTCTGGGCCGAAGATAGAGGGTATGTCATGCCCATTTGGAAATGGCTCCTCCTTGGGATCTGGATCGTGTTGTGTGGCTTTACCATCGCCTTTGTCGGGACAAGTCTTGGAGAAGGTGAACCCAATGCAGCCCTATTTGGAGGGATCATCTTCGGGCTCATCACAATAATATCGGCCGTCGGACTGTGGAGGATCATTATAAGGAAATCTCGGAGGGAAGGAACTTTATGACCTGATGCATACAAAGGGAAAACTCAACAGTGGGATCGAACTCGATTATGCGTTTGAAAGCGATCGAAATCCCAGAAGAAAAACTCCTGTCCTTACATACAAATCCTTTGAACCTATACGGCCCACTACAGAAGAACTTAAAGAATACACAGGCGAATATTCCAGCGAGGAACTCGATACGACGTTCAGAATCGAACTCATAAAAAACAGGTTGCGCTTCACACATAAAAACGCCCTTCCCGGCACCCTCCAGACAAACTATAAGGATATTTTTCGAGCCGGAAATTTAAGAATAATTTTTTCTCGAGACAACAGCGGCCGGATAAACTCGTTTATAGTCAATGCCGGACGTGTCACAAACCTTCGTTTTTTAAAAAATAATTCAGCGTGTTTAAACCAGGAGAAAAAATATGAAAAAGGTTGTGGTTTTAGTTTTTTGTTTGATATTCTTTATGACCTTATCTCAAACGAATATGAATGCCCAAAATAACGAAGGATCTCCGACGGCGCTCCTTCTCATCGATATTCAATATTTTTATTTTCCTGGAGCAAAGCAGCCGCTCTTGAATCCTGAAGAGGCCAGCTTGAATGCTCAAAAACTCCTGATTCATTTTCGTAATACAGACCAACTGGTCATCCATGTCCGCCACAACTCAAACAATGGTGGAGAAATTCATGAAAACGTAACGCCACTTAAATCAGAAAAAGTCATTTCTAAAAACAGCGTCAACAGCTTTAAAGACACAGATCTTTTAGCCTACCTCAAGGAACATAAAATCAAAAACCTGGTCATTGGTGGCATGATGACCCATATGTGCGTCGAGGCCGCAGTCAGAGCCGCTTCCGATTACGGTTTTGAAGTGACGCTCATTCAGGATGCCTGCACGACTCGTGCTCTCGAATCTAACGGAATAGAAATATCAGCAGAGGCTGTCCACAATTCCACCCTCGCCTCCCTCTCCGGCTACTACTCTAAAGTGGTCGACACAAAAACATATTTTAAAGAATTCAAAAACTGATCCATATCAGAATCATTTGTTACTCTTATCAAGTTTTTCAAGTTCACGAATCAAACCTTCAATCACTCTGATTTCGGTTGTTCTTTCATTTATGGAAAGAGCTATTTGATTTCCATTAGGATGAATGCTGAATATTTCAGCTCTGTTCTCTGTGTGCCAGACTTTTTGTGGATTTCCCCCTTTGGCTGGGATACGCCACAAACTGGTTCCCTCCTCTCGTTCAGCAAAATAGATATACTTGCCATCAGGTGACCACATAACCCCATAAAAATCGTCAGCTTCCTGAGGAGTGCACAACTCTTGTTCTTGTCCCCCTTCTACAGACATCGCAAAGAGGCGACTTTTCTTTTGTTCAGGAGATCTGGCTGCAAAAATAAGCATTTTCCCATCAGGAGAACGCGACAAACTGCCCCTGTCAAAATGAGCTTGTTTGTAAAGTATCTTGTCTTCACCGGTTTCTAAATCATGTTTGACTAGACGGTCTTTAGAAAACAGATAGAAAAAACTCTTTCCATCCAAAGACCACTGAATTTCTGAAAGAGGATAGGCATCATCACTTGGCATATTAAATTTATAGTCAGATAAAAGAAGAATTTCAGTTGTTTCGTCTGTTTTCACATCGACCATGTAAATGCCACCTATATAATCCTTTGTTATATTTTTGTTATTTTCAATACCTACTAAAAGAATCGATTTTCCGTCAGGAGACCAGCGAGGGGATATTACCCTCGACATGCTGTCCCCATAGTTGCGTTCTTCACCAGTTTTTAAATTAATAATGCGTTCTCCATAAATTAAATCTTGGCCATCCGGCGACCAATCCATCCAGTAGCCTGAACCTAACAAAGATTTTCCTGATGTCACGTCCAACTCACCTGTTTCACTGTTCAGGGGTACAAGGGAAGCATTAAAATTACGCCTGGAAAAACCGAAATAAATGTCTCCATTTTCAGAATATCCCACAGGATTCACATCACCAATATCCGTATAAATTCGCTTAGCCGATCCAGTCGATTCTCCAGAAACAACAGTTTTTGCCCACAAGTCCCAGGTTCCTGAACGATCACTGATGAATAAAAATTCTTTTCTTCCGGGCACCCAACCAAGCACGTGGTCGTTTGCCGGATGATTAACAAGTGAAATTTCACGACCCTCATCCACAACTAATATATTGATGTCTGAATTCACATTTCCTTTATCGGTTTTGTTTGTAAAATCATGAGCGATATACTTCTCGTCCGGAGAACAGGACAAGCGCAGGAAACCCATCGGAAAATCGACGGTCTTCAGAACCTGTTTTTTCCCATCTGAAATGTTTAACAAAATAATTTGAACAGACATAATCTTAGGATTGTAATGACCAACAATAAGTTCCGTATCCGAAAGCCATGCTGCAGGATAGACTTCCCCCTCTTCATGTCTATATATAAGCCGTGGGGATGGATTATCTACATCAACAAGATATAAATCGATAGACTTTGGACTCCACCAAGAATAGGCGACTTTCTTGCCATTTTTGGAAATCGCAGAACCGATCACAAATTGCTGTGGATCTTCATAAGTCGCTGCATGCGTGAGCACAAGATTTTCTCCCTTCATAAAATCATAGATGGCCAAATCTCCCTTCCCGTCCCAATCTGTACAAGAAAGAAACTGCCCATCGGAAGTGATTGTTCCCAAAAAATCCGTATACGGTTTTTTCCATACTTGTTTGACCCTGATCCCCTCCAGTTCTTTAGATTCCTCTTCATATTTCAATAATTTCGAAAGCAGGGCTTTTGCTTTTGCGACAACGTCTTTTTGTTCCCCGTAGTTACTGATGACATCCTCGTAGGCCTTTAGAGCCCCTTCTAATCCCAGTTTTTCATAACACAGTCCGATCTGAAGTTGGGCCTTGGCTGCAGTCACCCGATTATCTGGGAAATCCTTGACGATTTTTTGATAGATTTTAATGGCCTCTTCCAGATCGCCGTTTACCTCTTCCTGATAGATCCCAGCTTGGAACAGCTGTTCGGCGCTCTGGTGGGAAAATCCCACAGATAAAAACACCATCATCACAATACTCACACAAATTAAAAAACGATTTGACCTCATGATTAAAACCTCCTTTTTTTTGATTGTTTCATCATGAGGAAAGATAAAACAAAAGTGTTTGTAGAGCATGACAGTTTTTTCCGAGTTGTGTGAAGATACCGTGACGTCATTCTACAAATTTATATCCAACACTCCGAACACCGACCACAAACTTAGGGTTTGAAGGAGTATCTTCGATCTTTTTCCGCAGTTCGGCAATGTGTTTATCCACAGTCCGGGGCTGGACAAAAACATCACTCCCCCAAATTTCATCTAGAATATCATCACGGGACACGACTTCCCCATTCTGTTTGATCAAAAAGTGAAGCAAGGCAAACTCTAGAGCAGTCAAATAAATTTGTTTACCTCTTTTCTTTATTTCATATTTCTTAAAATCGACCTCTATTTCTCCAAAGTGATAAAGGACTTTTTCCTGGTCCTGAAGCTTAGCTCTTCTCAAAAGAGCTTTCACGCGGGCAAGAAGCTCTCTGGGACTGAAGGGTTTGGTGACATAGTCATCAGCTCCTAATTCTAAACCCAAAACTTTATCGATCTCCTGGCTTTTAGCCGTCAGCATCAATATGGGAGTAGATATACCTTCCTGTCGGATACACTTACAGACATCAAACCCATTCATTCGTGGCAGCATGATGTCGAGAATGATGAGATCGTATTGGTTTTCAATAACCTTAGAAAGACCCCTCTCTCCATCTAGAGCACTGGAAGTGGCATATCCTTCAAGCTTCAGGTTGTCCTCCAAGGCCATAAGGATGCTTTCTTCATCTTCGATGATTATTATTTTTTTCATTCTTTCTTCCTTTTGTTAGAGAGGCAGTTTGATGGTAAAAGTGCTGCCTTGTCCCGGTTCGCTTTTTACAGAGACAGTACCCTTGTGTGACTCCACTATTTGTTTGACCAAAGTCAATCCCAGTCCGCTGCCCTTAACAGTCCGAGTCAGCTCATCTCCACCCCGATAAAACCTGTCAAAGATCTTATCAACCTCCTCACTTTTGATCCCAAGACCAAAATCCTCAACAGCGATAACCAGATCATTCACCTCAGCAGAGGCATACACATTGGCCTTCATTGTCTCTCCTGAGTACTTGATGGCATTGTCAATCAGGTTGTTGATGGCTTGTGTCAGTGCAGCTCCATCGGCAGTCAGGTTCGGCAGGGAGCCCTTCACAATGAGGTCTAGCGTAAAATTTTCATGAGACACCCTGTCTTGGAAGGCGGACACGATGTCCTCCAATAACGTCTGAATATCCAAATTCTCAAACACAAAGTCTTTTTTCCCCTCCTCCATTTTGGCAAAGCTCAGGACATTGTCTGTAAGATGAGTCAGCCTCTCGCTCTGTTCGACCAAGACATCGTAATACTTCTGGCGGCGATCCTCAGATGGAACACGTCCCATCTGCAGCATCTCGGCAAGCTGACGGATGGATGTCAATGGACTCTTGAATTCATGGGAGATCGTTGAGACAAAATCAGATTTCATTCTTGCCAGTTCAAGTTCCCGGGAAACAGTGCGCACAGTCAGGATCAACCCAAAAATGAGGATGCCTCCAATGAGAAGGAAAATTAAAAAATAGATGCCTCGCCGGGAAGTGAGAAATGATTCGAAAAGGCGTGGATCCTGTTGAGAAAGCTCCAACTGCCAATCAGGAAAGTTGCCTTTGAAATTCGTTTGAGCAATAATCGAACCTGTTTCCCAATCCACAGATTCTAAAATGGGAATCCCCTCTTTATCCCGAATTACCCATCCTGTATGTTGAGCTGAATTCAAATTTTTTAAAATACTTACTTTTACTTCATTGGTTATAGAATTTTGATCTATCAGAAATCCCCAACTCATTCTGTTTTGCGTTTTATTGTCAGATGTTTCTTTAAAAAGAACTGTCAGAAAGAATTGACGGCCAAACTCAATTGTAAATCTCTGTGTTTGGTTTTGTGTCCAACCGGATTCTTGTGCTGCTCTGGATAACAAATCCGATCCCGCTCTTTCTTGAAAAACAAGCAGTTCTTCTGTTCTTTCTATTTGGGCCTTCTCTTGATTATTCAACTGGTGAAAATCCTGCTTTAACTTCTCTAGATCTGAAGAAATCGGGGATTGAGAAAAGATATTTTCGAGGGAATCCTTAAGGCTCAGGCTGAAAAAGTCGTATTGTGCCCTTTCCAACTTCCAAGTACCCTGCAGTAAATTTCTGTATAGGTCAACAAATGTTTGTCCAGCGCTTGATGGATTTTCCAGCAAAAGATATAAAGAACCGATTTCCAAATATGCGGCAATCCCTAGATGAACGCCTGTTGGAAGCCTCTCTTGACTGAATTTCTCAATCACAATTATGTAAGTATTTATGGCCTCTTGGATTTGTGAAGATTTTTTCTGAACTCTCGCTGCGGCATTCAGCATTTCACCCATAGTTCTATTGTCAGATGCCTGCCGAAAGGCCTGTTGATAGTGAGAAAGGGCCGTTCGATAATTTTTCTGTTGAAATTCCGCCTGTCGACCAGCATTAATAATGCTTGACAGTTCGGAGGGAAGAGGAGGAGTAGAGCCGAATTCAGTGCTTCCATCGGCATCATACAAAAGTTTAGCTGCTGAAAATTGAATTCTTCCTTCGTTTTCGAGAACAAAGGGCTCTTTAGCGAGAGGATTTTGAGCTTTGAACATGTCGAACTTTTCAGAAAGAGTGGGAGTCTCAGATCCCGAGTCCCTAGTTGTAAAGTCCACAAAAGACTTTTCAGTTTGATATACACTATTTTCGATCTCAGAAATAATGGTCTCAGCCAAACTCTGAAGCTCTTCGCGCCTTTCCTTTTCAAGAAGCGCTTGATCGTTCCGAATTCCCCGAAATGCCAGGTATCCCAGCAATAGACTAGGAACTCCAACTCCAAGAAAAAAGAGTATCAGTATCCTGAACTGTTTCTGTTTGAGCCGTTTCATCATTTGCTGGATTGAAAAATCTTTTCGAAATATCCCTGTCTCAATATATTTTGGAATAAAACGAAAAGCAAGGATGAGGGCAACGCGAACATGATTATATTACAAGTATCCTTGAAAATTCACTATTTCTGATGAAATTCGTGTAACGTTTGTGTGAAGATTGTGTGAAGAATTTCACTTAATTGAAAAATAGATTTCTTTTCTGTGTCCAATTCTTATGATTAAAATAAGAAGATGTTCTTTTTCTTTTTTGAATATCACCCTGTAACTCCCGACTCTTAATCTGTACAAATCTTCCTTCACACCACTCAATTTTTTTATATTGTTTTTTAGAGATTCGGGATTCTCTGCCAAAATGAGGAGTTTTTTCTTTATGATTTTTTGGTGAGCCCTGTTGATTTTTTCTAGATCCTCAAGAGCTTTTCCAAGAAATTTGAGCTCAAACATTATAATGATCTATATTCCAAGCTTCTTCCATACCTCATCAGCATCAATAATTTTGTCCTGCTCTTTTTCCAGCTCTTTCATTCGTTTCTCGGCAAGCTTGACATCCAAAAGGTCAAAATAAACAGTGAGAGCCTTTTCTATAATCTTGCTCTTTTTTTCACCCAGCTCAGCAGCCATAGTCTCAAGCTCCTTGGACACCTCTTCATCGAGTGTGATGTTATGCCTTGTCTGCATACCAACCTCCCTAACAAGCATCTCTATACACATATTATACACACTTTATGTGTTTTTTCAATGCCATTAAGGAAGTTGTCTTGATAGAAAGCCATGATCTTCGGTTCAAACTTCATCTCTAGTGTCTAAGACGCTATAAAGATGAATATTTCCCACAAAAAACAAATTACAGGAAATTTTAGAGATGTTAAAAAAAAGGACGGCTCGAAATGAACCGTCCCCATCAAACGCCCTTTTACGGGCTTACTTTTTGTCTTTGGTTTTGGGCAGAAAGTTTTCCATAACCCAAACTTCGTCTGTGGGTACTGTAGCTCCAGGAGAAGAAAAAGTTATATGGCGGCCGTCCGGATGAACACTCAAATGACGGAAGTTCGCCATTTTAATGTTCAATTTTTGAGCATTTTTCTTTTCCAAAGAATACATCCACATATTCCATTCCTCGTTTTGTGGATCACTAGGCGAATAGAAGTAGATATTTTTTCCATCAGCACTCCAAGCTGGAGTGATTATATTTTCACCCAATATTTCAAAGCTGTGAAGTTCCTGAGGATTTCCTCCTACAACCGGTATGATTCGCATGCTTACATTTTTCCCTCTGTTTAAAAAGACCAGAGTCTTTCCGTCCGGAGAAACATCCATATCATGTGCATCATCGGGTGATCCCGGAAGTTTTTCTTTCAAGCCGGTTTTTAGGTCAAAAGTGAAGATCCAGGATTTTTTAGTGCGAGGAAAGCCTTTGGTATAGAAAAGGGTTTGGCTGTTTATTGCCCATCTGTGGGAATAGATCGCTTCGTTCTCTTCGATTTGGACTAAAGGAGTTATCTTATCGGACTCGTTTTCAATCAAGTATATTCCCACCTGCTCTTTGCCGTCTCTCCCTTCCAGCGTAATCGCCTGACCATCCGGCCGCCACTGAGGATAGTTCAGCGTGAACGATCCATGATCCAGCTCACGGATTTCACTATTTTCGAAGGAATAGACCCATGTGGAATAACTGCTTTCGGGAACGGTGTTCCGGATGGAGCTGTAAACCAGGTATTTTCCATCAAACGAATAGTCAGGATAGTAATTATTACCCTCGCTATATCGAATTTCTATTTTTGGAGGAGTTATGACATGGCCGGACGCGGGATCGATTTCTACGACATAGACATCCCGGCCATTGCCGTTATAACCGAAATAAAATTGATTTTGGAGAGTGCACCCAATTGGAAAAGCCGGACCGATATTTGACTTCACGAGACTGGGTATCCCATTTGCTTTTCCTTCCTTAATAGGAATGATCCAAGCTCCCCGAACTCCGGTCCTCTCACTTCCGTACAAGAGATGCTGTCCATTTGAGGTCCAAGCCAACACATAGTCCAAAGCCGGGTGGGCAATCAACCGCTCCTTATGTATCCCATCCGAAGAGAGGAGGAATATATCCCGGTTGTTTGGATTTTGATCCCCTACATGATCATAAGCAATGGTTTTTCCATCAGGAGAAATCACAAAACCCCATGGAGGATGCCCGGAATATTTTTGCTTCAATGTTTTAATGATTTGGAAATTCCCATTGACAACAGAAAGATATCCAATAACAACCGAGTCCTGTTCTCCAAAAAGTCCAATGAGCACTCGTTTTCCATCCGGATGCCAATCAAAGGGCTGAGCGTATTCAAAATCTTTGGTTTCATAAAGAATTCTGGGTTTTTGCCCTTCTAAACCGACGGAATGGATATCATATTTATCGCCTTTAGGATTGTACCAGCTGTAAAAGACCTGTTTGCTGTCAGGTGACCATTTAGAAAAAAGGACATGTTCTGGAGATTGCAACCAGGAACCTTTGTTGGTAAGACGGCGGGATTTTCCAGTTCTCAATTCAAGAATCGCCAGATCTCCTGTATCCCAGTCCGTAAGGGAAAGATATTTGCCATCGGGTGAGATCCCCCCTAAAATAGAGGCCTCACGTCCTGATAGGATTTTTTGGATCTTTAACTCTTGCGTCTTATCCTTAATGACAGATTGTGCCTCTAAAAGAATTGACAACTTTTCTCTTGCGATTTTCACAGCTTCAATTTGATCCGGATACTTTTCCAGAACAGTCTGGAAAGCCTTTTGGGCATCACTCAACCCAAGATTTTGAAGACATATCCCAATCTGAAGCTGAGCTTTTGCTGCAATTTTCCGCTCCTTTGGAAAGTCCTTCACAATCCTCTGGAACATAGTGATAGCTTCTTCCAAGTCCCCGCGTGTCTCCTGAAGATAAACACCTCTCTCAAACAGTTCTTTGGCCGACTCCTGTTTAACCGGACTGGAAAAAAGAAAAGAAACTCCCATCACCAATAATACCGTCATTAAAATAACTTTTTTTCGATTCATTTTTGTTCCTCCATTTTATGACATGCTTTAAAAATAAGCATATTGGAGGATTTTTGTGTTGAGGAATTATGGAAAATGCGTGAAAAACCTTCCACATGAAGACACTTCATCTTAATAATTTCTCCTTCAATCGACAAATTTATATCCAATGCTGTGGACACTTTTGATGTACTTAGGTCTGGAAGGATTATCCTCGACTTTCTTCCGGATATGAGCCATATGACTGTCCACGGTTCTGTGCGAAACCGCCAGATTGTCGATTCCCCAAACAATATCCAGAAATTCATCCCTGCCGACAACTTGTCCTTTTCTGTCGATTAAAAGTCGAAGTATCTTTAGTTCAAGAGGAGTTAAGCCGAGGTCCAAACCGTCCTTTCGGGACTCATATTTTTGAAAATCCAGTTCGACGCTCCCAAACCTGTAAATACTTATCTCATTTTGATAATCCTCAATCCGGCGGAGAAGCGCCTTAATCCGGGCTGACAGTTCCTTAAGACTGAAAGGTTTTGTGACATAGTCATCCGCCCCCAATTCCAAACCCAATACTTTGTCCACCTCATCATCTTTAACGGTCAACATCAAAATGGGGGACGTCATTCCTTCCTGCCGAACTCTCTTACAGATCTCAAAACCATCCATCAAGGGAAGCATCACATCCAGTATCAGGAGGTCCGGTTTGATTTCTAGGGCCATTTCCAGGCCCCTCTCTCCATCGGAAGCGGACTCCACGTCATATCCCTTTTCTGACAAGGCATCCTGGAGAATCACCCGGATCCCAGGATCATCTTCAACAATAAGAATTTTCTTTTTCATAACTTAATATCTCCTTCCCGAATGGGGAGAATCAGAGACACTTTACTTCCCTCTCCCGGCTTGCTCTGAACAATAACTGCCCCGTCATGAGCAGTCATAATATGCTTGACCAATGTCAAACCAAGGCCGGTGCCTGTCGGAGA
>SDBT01004804.1_pt1 | contig 22848 bp, 15 predicted proteins | sample 2277101 | NCBI WGS metagenome assembly SDBT01 (sample SAMN10404973, study PRJNA504765) | marine sediment metagenome | isolation source: marine sediment core GS10_PC15, 103 cmbsf | place: Arctic Ocean: Southern Knipovich Ridge | collected 2010 | reverse complement strand
CAAAGAGTCAATTGAGGCAAATGATCTATTACTGTTTAAAATACAAGAAGGATTCTATACATTCCCGAGTATTTCGATTATTCAGTTACTGAAATCGTTATTTATTACTCCTGCTACCAATAGCGCTCCGTATATTATTGGATCGTCCTCTTTTCGGGATGAGATCATACCAGTAATAGATTTACAATGTTTCTTTTATAAAGAGGATTCTGGAGGAAGTGATCTCGCACCTTCATATGACTATACTTACCTTGCAGCAGAAAGTGAAGGGAACAAGGTAATCTACAAAGTACAAACAGTTATTGGAAATATTGGAAGTCCTGATGCATCTACAATTACCGATTTCCCCAATTTTCAATCTTCTATTGAGAAAAGATACTTTGATACAGGATTCATAAAAGATGGAAAAATCATAGTCCAATTGAATCAGGAATCAATTCTCACTAAAATGAGGGAGGAGCTAAAAGAATATCAAAGTAGATTTATGAGAGAAAACGAACTATTATTATCACCAGTTGCTCTTCCCGAGGAACTAGAAGCTCTTAATATTGATTTACAGGATAAACTTACTCAGATTAGTCCAACATACAGTAAATCACAAAGCCAAAAGCGGAGGGAATCAAGAGCAGTAAAAATTGAAAAAAAAACAGGAACCTTGATTTCAACTGGTAGCTTAGATATCATTATCCCAAATGATCAAATTGTTGAAATATTTAATACAACATCACTCACAAATGTTCCGAATGCTTCTTCTGCCGTTCTTGGTGCAATTAATTTCCGTGGAGAAGTTATTGGTGTTCTCGATCTTTCAGTAATCCTTGGAATGTCAAAATCTGAAGAATCTGAAGATATCCAAACCAAAAACAAAATTCTGATTTTTGAAGCTAAGGAACAAATTTTTGCATTATATGTAGGAGAAATTCAAGGAATAATTGATGTTACTGAAAATATTATTCATCCAGCATTTTCAAATGAAAACACCGTTTTAAATGGATATTATTTCAAGGGGGCTTTGATAAATTCCGCGGGGGAAATTATCCTTATTCTAGATATTAATTATCTTTTACAAAGCTCGTTAAGAAATGAATTTGAAATACAAAAATCAGATCAATTAATATTTTTCAAAGACCCAAGAGAGAAGGAATCTCTCAAGAGTCGAAAAATCGAAAAAAAAGGATTATTTTTCACATCAAATGAGAATAATTATTTCGTTCCTTCAAATAATGTAGCACAAATAATCGAACCTAATTCTTTTATAATTAAGGATTTTAACCATAATGTACTAGTTGGTGCTGCAATTCATGAAGATGTTGTTCCATTAATTGATTTTAATTCACTTAATAATAATATTTCGACCTCAAATCCAATTTCTGAATCCGCTAATGGAATATTGATTTTCGATTCAGAAACTGGGACTCAAATGACAATTCTTGTTGATAATATTTCGGAAAGAATAAGCATTGATGATTTTGAAGCATATAGAGATTCTCATGGATTATCTGAAGAGATAATATCCTCAACAATTTCAGGTTTTTTTTCTTATTCAGGAAAACTGGGAATGGAAATAAATACAAAAGAACTAATTGAAGAGTGTTCAGATTTAATTAGACAAAAACTCTCATTAGAGAATTTAAAAGAAGATTTCAAGTCAATTTTATCAGTAGACGAGAAAAAATATTTGGATTCCATTCAAGAATCTCGAAAAGAGCTTGAGTTATTGCTCTTCTACAAGCAAAAAGGTCACAGATCTGAACTATTTACGTTTAGTATTAATCAAATTTTTCTTTCATTGGATGTTAGTATTGTAAAAAGAGTATTTAGTACATCAGATGGGAATTTAATATCTGCAGATTCAGAACTTACCCCGTTCCTAGGAATATTCGAAATTGATGATGAGAGGTATCCAATACTAGATCTATCAACTTTAATTCTAGATTCATCAGAAAGAAGGGATTCTTTTAAAAAATCGTTCTTCTTTCTATTGAATTGCGATAGTAAGCAGTTTATAGTACCTGTGGATAACATAGAAGGCATTGTAACCAAATTTGATAAAGAATTGATTCCCAATGAGGATGAAGGTCTTTTCTTGCAAGACAATGAAGTCTGTAAAAACACTTTTGAACACGATAAGATCTCATCCAAAGTTTATATTATCGAAAACGAATATTTAAATAAAATTCTAGAACAAAAAAGATTGAGAACGAATCTTAAAACACTTCTGAATTAAAATCGTTATAAACATAAAATTTGAGATAATAAACATAAAATTTGAGATAATAAACATTAAAAAAGAAATTAAACAAAAAATAAAAAAACAAAACGAAGAGGTATGAAAAATAATGGCAAAAGTACTTATAGTAGATGATTCAAAATATCTACGGTTAATGATAAGGAAAATATTGAAAAAACATGGCCATACGATTGTGGCGGAAGCTGAGACTGGAGTTGAAGCCATTGAAATGTACAAGAAGCATCTACCAAATGTCGTTACAATGGATGTAGTTATGCCAAAGATGAATGGTTTGATGGCGGTTAAAGAAATAATTTCGATGAATCCAGACGCAAGGGTTGTTGTAGTAACTGCACTAGGCCATGAACCGCTTGTAAGACAGGCTTTGAAGATTGGAGCGAAGGATTTTGTAATTAAACCCTTCAAAGTAGATCAACTTGTGTCTGCAATAGAGGGTGCTTTAGCTTAAAATCGCTCCTATCAAAATCAAAAGAGGTTGAAACAATATGAGTGACATCCCCGATGCTGAGGAATTTAAAGAAGTTATGTTATTAGAATTAGCTGAACGTATTAATGAACTAGATTCTCAGCTTTTGGTACTTGAAAAGAATCCGACCGATAAAAGGGCATACGATAATACACTGAGAACTCTGCATAGCCTAAAAGGTCTGTTTTCTTTATCAGGATATCCGAAAGTTAGTTCTGCAACACATTCAATGGAAGAATTATTGACTACTACAAATACTGAAGGTTTTCCTAAAGTAATTGACTTAGTTTTCAAATATTGTGATCAATTGAAGAAATTAGAACATTCTCTTTCAGGAGGTAAATCACCTGAATTACTTAAATTTGACGAAATAACTCAACAAGTCTCATCTTTAGATGAATTTGTGATTAACTTAGGTAGTCGATTTAGAGTTAGAGCTCAATATAGTGCTGATTGCAAAGTTGTTGGAGCAAGGAGCATTGTACTTATCAATAAACTCAAAGAAAAAGCTACGATAAACAATATTATTCCTTCTTTCGAAGAAATTGAAGCTGGAATAACATTCAGAGATTTGATTGTTGAATTAGCCACCCAGGAAGATGAGGATGTAATTGCTGAGATTGTTAATAGCTCTCAAGATGTGATTTCTGCTACGGTGTCAACAATTTTAGAAGCAGCACAAAGCGTAGTTAGTGAAGATAAGGAACTAGATGCAGAATCATTGACAGTTAGAGTAAAACTTGAAGATTTAGATGATATTATTAGATTACTCGGGGATTTAGTTGTCTCTGGACAATTTATTAGAGAGATAAGAGACATAAGCGATCAGAAAGCAGATATGAGAACTTTTAAAGAAAATTTTTCTAATTTTGAACGTACTATTGCTAATATACAAGATTTAGTAATTAAAATGAGATTGGTTCCACTCGACACTATTTTTGCAAGATTTCCACGAATGGTCAGAGATATTAGTCGTAGTGAAGGAAAACAGACTGAATTTATTACTACAGGTAAGAATATAGGTGTAGATAGATCTTTAATAGAAAAATTAGTGAGTCCAATAACTCATCTTCTAAGAAATTCAGTAAGTCATGGAATTGAGTTACCAGAAGATAGAATTACTAAAAAGAAAGAAATGGTTGGTCGAATAAAGCTTGCTGTATCTCAAGAACGATCAGATATTGTGATAGAGGTATGGGATAATGGAAAAGGGTTAGATTATGACAAGCTGAAAGAAAAAGCTATTGAGCTAGGTTATATTACTTCTAATGCGGAAAAATTGACTCCAGATGAAATTCAATCAATTCTTTTCACTCAAACTATTTCGACAGCAGAAGGAACAACGGAAATATCTGGGCGAGGTGTAGGTTTAAATGTAGTGAAGGAATCTATGGAAAGTTTAGGTGGAAATATTGAAGTTACTTCCGTCAAAGATGCATATACTTCATTTCGGTTAATAATTCCAATATCAGTAGCAATAACAAAAGTATTATTATTATCAGTGAAGGAAAATAGTTTCGCCATACCAATGGCGAATATAGAGCAGATACTTTCAGTTCCTTTAGAAAAAATTATACATGACGCTACTTCTAATGCTAAATCTATTATTGTAGATAATAATCCAGTTCCAATAATTGACTTACGAGATAGATTACTATTCAATGCTGGATATGAACAGAAGTTAATATCTGATAATAGTGATGCAATAATTCAATCAGATGATAAAAAGGAAATCGTAGTTTTATGGCGTAAAGGAAATAGGAGTCTAGGTTTCATTGTTAATGAGCTTCTAGGAGAGCGCGATGTAGTAATGAAACCAATTCATAATTTCTTAAGTCAAGTAGGTGCATTTTCGGGAGCAACTGTTCTCGAAGGAGGACAAGTAGTTTTAATTATCGACCCCATGAACTTTTTGGAGGTTAAAATGGGTGCCTGAAAATAAGTATAGTGAATTATCTGAATACCATCTCGATGGGCTTCAAGAAGTTGGTAATATAGGAGCTGGACATGCAGCGGTCGCATTAACTCAATTCTTAAATAGATCAACATATATGAGCATCCCTCGAGTGGCTTTAGACAAGATTCAGAATATAAATAATTTTGTTAAAATGCCATTCGACCAAGAATTAGCGATAGTATCAATAACTACGGTTAGTGATCTAATTTACACATTACTCCTATTCATTGACAAAGAATCTGTCAATCAAATCATTGATTTAATGGCTAAAAAAACCAATTCTGATTCTGAAAATGAAACACTTAAACTAACACCGTTATATTTTTCACTCATTAAAGAAACTGGATCAATACTCCTATTAAAGTATGTAGAAGCACTCAATTATTTCTTAAAGGCAACATCATTTCCTTCGCCACCAAAACTACGGATTGGAACCTTGGGTTCAATTGCAGAGTATGAATTAAGTGATATAAGTCAAGAATTATCGAAAATATTATTTATTGAATGTGATATTTTTACTTCAGAGCGAAATATCTCAGTTGACCTCGCAATTGTTCCCCATGCAGGAACTTTTGATAAATTAATGGATAATTTATTTTCGGACAATTATGAATAAAAATATAGATCATGATTAAGACCTTGAAAACTAAACGATTTCCTCTAATTAGCACAAGGTAGAAAATGAGTAATATTATTTATTTATCTTAATTTTTTGGATTGAGTCTTTAATATGCCTACTAATGAGGATAAATTTGAAATTCAATTAGAATCTGACGAGGGCCTTGAAAAGTTAATTTTTTTTCTAAAAAAAAGAAAATATCTTCAATCATTAAAATCGGAAGAAATTAATAAAGAACTACGGCTTTTGAAAAGGAGATTAGGGTTTAGAAATTATGAAGAAATGTTTCTAGAAATCGAGAGGAATCCGAAATTTCTACAAAAAGTGGTAAAATCATTGAAAGATCAAGGAGAAACTTCTCAAACTGTTACATCTCATATTAGTATGCTTGGTAAGAGAAAAAGATCATTAAAAGATTTTATTAATACTCCTGAAAAGGTACCTAGAAAGAAAAAGAAGAAAAAACGAAGATTAGTTGATATTGATGAAATGTCATTCATTACTTCCTCTCCTCAAGATACCCAAAATATAAGCTCTATTCTTGATTTTCTTTCTCTAAAAAAAATTAATTATGAAGCTTACAAAGAAACTTACTTTTTACGACGTATACAAACACGCATGCGCAAATTAGGATTAGAAACTTATAGGGATTACCGGAATCATCTTGAAAATAATTTTAAAGAACCTAACTTATTAGTAACTAGCTTTTCAATCAATGTAACCCATTTTTTTCGTGATAGAGATTTGTTTATTGAACTTCAGAGGAATGTACTCCCTAGAATTATGAAATCGAAGTCAGTCCGCATTTGGAGCGCGGGATGTGCAGTAGGCCCAGAACCATATAGCATAGCTATGTTAATTAATAGATTAGGTTTTAAAAAGAGAGAAAATAATGTAAATATTCTAGCAACTGATCTTTCTCAAGATTTTTTAAAGCAAGCTAAGGAAGGGATGTATCCAGAGGAATTATTAAAAGAGCTAGATCATTCTGAAATTGAAGAATTTTTTTCAAAGACAGACAAAAATGAGTATCAACTATCACAATCGATAAAAGATTATGTTATTTTTAAGAAACACGATCTTAGGACAGATCCACCTAGTGACAATTTTGATCTGATCTTATGCAGAAATGTATTAATCTATTTTTCTCGACCCCAAAGTAAGCGATTGTTTGAAAGATTTTATTCCGCATTGAAACCAGGAGGTTATTTAGTTATTGGCAGTTGTGAACTGATCCATCCTGCCTTGAATAATAGATTTGAGACAATAGACTCCCAAAATCGGATTTATAGACGTATTTGATAACATTTTTCTTTCGGAAATCCAGTCAAATCCTTTTATAATTGTTTCCGAAGAGATTTTACAATAGGATCAGAGTAAATCATGTTTTTACATTGCTGTATTTTTTGATCGTCTCTTAAACGATTAGCTACTTGATATATTATTCTTTTGTTTTCAGATATGAGTCTGTCAAGCATTTCAGAGTCGGATACATTATCTACGAATTTTTCGGATATCAAATCTATAAAAGTGTTAATCTCGATCGTTTTAAGAAATTTCCCAATTAATTTTCCTAAATTATAAGAATCCCCTAGGATATTTGGAAAATATAGATCGTAAACTAAATAATTAGCTAAATTATCAAAATAAAGGGTTCTTTTTGAAGGAGTAAATTTTTTTGATAGTTCGCATTGGTTCAGAAAAATCAAATAACTAGCTAAAATTTCAAATTCCTTTTCGTTATCATGTGGATACTTAATTGGTAGTATTTTTGTGTAATATTTGTGAAGATAGACAGTTAATTGACTGAAATTCAATATATACCTCTTTAAGAGATAATTAATTAGGTTTGAATTTAACAGTATTAGCATAGGCAATTGTTGATACTGATCAGGAATCTCCATTATTGAAACGTTTGTTCCTGGAATAATTTTTTCTGGTTTAATAGCAACACGAAATCTATTACCTATAGCAGTATTTACAATCTTCCTCTCATGAAAATAGGAATTAAATCTCTTGTTATTTGGGTGAGGTTTGGACCAATGAAAATATTTTGGATTTAATGCATATTTCCCTACACTTCTACCTGAATGTAGGAAAATTATTCCATATTTCGATGAATATTCTCGATTTAGATCCTTTTTGACGATTCTATGATCGATCCCATAATCACCACTAACAACATTCTGCTTCCCCTGATTTTCAGTTTTGGTCCATAAATCACTATGATAAATCATAAAGCGTTTGTATTTTTTGAATATATTAATAGATACTTCCTTTTCAGCTACAATATTTGGACGAGGTGTTATAAGAACGTTATAGTTTTTTCTTTTTTGTTTAAGAAGAAAAATTGTACACATTTCTAGGGTAACGTCAGCAAATGCAGCTGATTCATCATCTATCCGCAATATAACCGATTTCCTCAATAATAAAGTTCTTAGTGTTTCAAATTCCTCTACCCTTAGAATAGAAAATGGAACAATGAGTCCTAATACTCCATTTGGTTTTATTAAGTTTATTGATCTTTCAATGAATGCACTAGCTGCATTCAAGCTGTATTTCTTAGAATTTTCTCCCGAACATGATTTATAGACTAATTTGAGTAACCGTTTTTCTACTGTTGATAGAATACTTCTTCCATATGGCGGATTCCCGATTATAATATCAAATCCTCCATTTAGAATCACTTCTGGAAAAGCAATTCCCCAATGAAATGGATGAATCTTGTCAAGCTCTTTAATTCTGAGCGGAGGATTTTTTGGATACATTTTTATCTTTTTTACCAAAAAATTGTGATAGAAAGTATCCACAAGTCCTCGAAGTTCCTCATCTGCTCCTAGAATGGCTTTCTCAAGAGATTCGGAATGAAATAGCCCTTTTTTTGCCTCTTTAGTTTGAATACTAGTAATGATCCAATTTTTACTTGATTCCTTCCTCAACTTCACTGAATCATCGATATTCGATTCTATGTAGTTTACAATACGAGATAGAACAGCATAATAATCTAAAGGATATTGAAATTTCTCTTTGCAAAGACCGAACAAGCTATTTCCAGAGATTATATTCATGAACGTCCATGAATGAAGGAAATCAATTTGGTCAATTTCTTTACTTAAAATCCAACAAAGTAAACGAAATTTTACAACTGATAAACTACTTTTTGTAAGGTCAATTCCATAAATACACTTTTTAATAATATCACTTGGCGAGATATCTTGATCGTTCTTCTGTTCTTTGTGATAACGAAATATCAGCTCTGCTGCATATACAAGAAAAGAACCTGTCCCACATGCTGGATCTAGAATTTTTAAATCAAGATAATTGTCATTTTTATCAGGTAAATTTTGCTGTTCAAATTGATACAAACATTCTTTAGTTATTTTTCGTATGATGCTCCATCCAGTATAGAAAATTCCTCTATTCTTTCTTTTAGAAACCTTAGGTTTTAAACTAAAAAAATCTTCAAATTCGCTTAATACATTCTCATAAAAATAACTAAGGAAACCAGGAGTATAATTAGTTTCACTGATTTTACTATCATCAAACTGCTCAGATAAAACCCATTTTATTTCTAACAAGATTTCGATAAATTCATCCCATTCCTCAACCGTTAAAGAATCCTTTAATTGATACTCCAAGTGAGTTAATTTTAGTAGGTCTTTAAATATAACAGGTATGCCATTGGGAAAAAGATGACAATTAGAATTATCAGGTTGAAATATTACTTCATGTATCGCCATTCTAATATTCCGAGCACTATTAATCATTTCTGCATTGTTTTCATCATTGATAGTAATTATGAATAATCCAAGTATTTTGATAAACAAATTCAATGCACTTTCATGTACAATATCTATTGATTGACCATAAGAATCACCTCTACTAAGAAATTTCTCATAAAAAGGTTTAAGAGAAGAATAGAGGCCATACATTTCAGAAGTCTCACTTTTATAATGAATAAATTAATAATTTGGATTATAATTCTATTGATCTTAAATTGATATTTAAAAACAATGCAGATAAATGCTTTGATCAAATATTTAGTTCTAATAATTAAACGGTTGCGATTTAATTGGAATTTAGAGAAGAATATCTAGCGAAGAATGTCTTAGAAGTATGTAAAATACTAATTACAAACAAATTTAAGGCATATATCGTTGGAGGTTCTATTCGTGATATAATTCTTAAATTTCGACCAAATGATTGGGATGTTGCAACAAATGCTTTACCAGATGAGGTTATCAAAGTATTCAAGGGGATATCCAGAGTTATACCGACAGGAATAAAGCATGGTACCGTTACAATAATCTATAATAACTCCACAATAGAAGTAACTACATTTAGAACAGAGGAAAAGTATATTGACGGACGAAGACCTAGTAATGTAACTTTTATTAATGATATTGAGGAAGATCTAGCTCGTCGTGATCTTTCCATCAATGCGATCGCTTATGATCCACTTAAAAAGCAGTTGATCGATCCGTATAATGGGATTGTAGACTTAGAGAGAAAAATTATAAGAATGGTTGGTAATCCAGAAGAAAGATTACAAGAGGATGGCCTCAGAGCTATTCGGATTTTCCGTTTTATGGCTGAATTAGGATTCTATATAGATGAGAGTACATTAGAAGCAATACCAAATCATTTTGAATCATTCAATGGAGTTGCTAAAGAAAGAGTTATTACAGAATTTCAAAAATTAATGAATGGAGCTTTTTGGTATGATTCATTAGTATTAACAAGGAAAATACAACTATTACACAACATCATTCCTGAATTTTTTTTACTTGATTCAGATCAATATATCTTAGATGGTGAAATGAATAGAATTGATTTAACATTTCTATTGTTATCAAAGTTAAACTCAAAATCCTCAATACGCTTAAGATTTTCAGTTTTATTTCATCAAATATCAGCACATAAATCAAAAACATCTGAATATCTCCCAAAATTCAAAGAAAAGCGAATTTTATCCACATTGAAAAATATGAAGTTTAGTAATAAACTGATTCAAGAAATATCCCATATCCTTTTTGTATACAATATTCCTCTGCCTTATAAGACACTAAACCTTGATGATAATTTAAGAAACTATAAAATTAGGAAATATCAAAATGACGTTCGACCAGAATTTTTTGAAGATCTTCTATTTTTTCAGAAAGCAAAGATGTTAGTTCTCGATTCTATGGTTTTAGATAAAAATGTTGAAATAGATTTAAGAGAAAGGTCTATAGTTCAACAACCTATAGGTTTAAATGATCTTGCAGTTAATGGTAACGATATAATTCAATTTTTTAAAATTAATAAACGAAATGCATCCCAAAGGGAATTTATCGGATTATGCTTGGATATTATTCGTGAAAGAGTTGAACTTAATCCAAAAATGAATACTGTAAAAGATATTGAAAAAATATTTATGAATATAAAGGCAATTCTATTGCAATGTCAAACAAAGATAGAGAAAAGAGTTAAAATTGTTTCTAATGATCATATTAGAAAATTGTATAGAGGAAGTAATCCCAGTTACAATTCCTGGGAAAATGAACATATTTACAAACTTGCTCTGTGGCTATTATTATGTATCCTTAGAAAGAATCGTGACACTGTTGTTATCTTTGATGCGACGAATATGAATTTTAAGACACATCCTCGTCATAGAGAAACTCTTGGATTTAAATTTAGAGATTATAATCCGTTATATTTACATACGGACGCTACAGAAGAAGAAACGAAATTGAATCTTGAGGCTCGTACCCTAGAAAAATCAACAGATTTAAAAAGTGACGCTGACTTGAAGGTGTATTATTATTACAAAGAAAAAATCGAATCTTATCCAGAATACCTTTCTACTCCTAAAACTCATGAATTAATTATGATTTCTTCCCGAAAACTAGAATTCAATGAAAAAATTGATGATATTTCTAAAAAAATATTGTCTTCAGATCATAGAATAATTATTATAAGCGGAAATGTGTTAAGTGGAAAAACATATTTAGCTCATGCAATTCAAAAGGCTTTGGAATAAGTTAATTAGCGGGCCAATTGTACAAAGGTATGATTAATGCTTCCTTTCTTAAATAAAAAATATCAAAGAGAAAAAGGGCAGTTTTTCACCCCTAAAGAAATAGTAAAATCAATACTTGATAGAATGAAACCTTATATAGTAAAAAACCAAAATAACCATAAAATATGTATATTGGACCCTGCTATGGGAGAAGGTATCTTTTTTAAGTCATTAATCCCAATATTGAGTGAAGTTTCTTCTGGAGTTGAACTTTATGGTATTGATTTTGATCAAAAAGTCTTGAATAGTGCTAAAAAAGAATTAATGTCTCATCTTTCAAACCAACAACATAGATTTCATTTATTAAATTCTAATTTTTTACTAGAACCTGTTTTTCAAGGAAAGATAGGAAAATTTGATGTTTGTATTGGAAATCCCCCTCATAATGCTAGATATTCAAAATCAGATTGGAAAATAATAAGAAATCACCAGAATATTAATTTTACTCAGAGATTTCGTGCTGAAAGTTCGATTTTTTTTGTCTTGAAATCTCTTAAATATTTGAAAGAAGATGGTATTCTTGGATTCATATTATCTAAACCGTTGATTTATTCGAAAAGATGGTTAAACTTCCGAAACTATTTATTAAATGAACTAAATTTAATTGAGGTTTGGGACTTAGGAAATCAGTTTTCAGGCCAACTCCAAGAACAATGTTTTATCATCATAAAGAAACAAGCTCCAGGAAATAAATACAAAACAGGTTTTTGGAATATAAATGAAAAAAAATTTGAATCTGTAGGAAATATAAACATATCTGAAGCTCATAAATTTGAGAATCTGCTAGTCGGAGTAAACGAAAATGAGCTTCGAATAATAAGAAGACTTTATGATAATTCTTTTGATTTTTTAAAGATCCAAGGTTTTAGGGGAATAAGCAGTATATATCGAAGCAATTCTGGTCATAAACAGCTGATTGAAAAAGCTAATCTCGCTAATGGATATGTTTTACCAGCTCGTTCATTTTTATTAGAAGATACTCCTCTAAAGTTGATCTCAAGACAAATGGTTCCAAAGATACTTGCTCAACGAATTATTTCATATAAAACTAAACCTAAATTTCTATTTGATTTAAAGATATTGAATGATAGTGAGGGAACGATGATTTCTCATGAAACTGTTATTAATATAATCTCTCAATATCCAAAAGAGCATGGATATTCCAATAATGCAATTGCAGGTATTTTACAATCGTCACTTATAGAGTGGTGGCTTCGACACGCAATTTATACTAAAAGATTTGTTACTAGCAAAGATTTTGATAGATATTACATACAAAAAATCCGTGTACCTAAATTAAATAATGAAATTGATGAAAAGGCCAGAGAAAAGTTCATTAGCTTTCTTAAAAGTCATTCATATAGAGATATACTAATTCTTACAAAGAAACAAGGCAAAAATGATCAAATATTTTTCATTGGTGAGATCTATCAATCCTTCCAATTTTATGGAGAACAATTGAAATCATATATTAAAAAATTCTTATTAAAAACATCTACAGACGTTCATAAAGAGCACCTTTTCACACATTTTAAAAAAATTCAACGTGATATATTGGAAAGAAGTAAAAATAAATATAGCAATCAAACTGACCTAAACAATGAGATTGAAATCATTAAAGAAACTCATCAGTTAATGAATCAATTGCAGCAATTAATGAACAAGATTGTATTTTTACTTTATAATATAACCCCAAAAGAAGAAAAAATTATCCATGGAGAGATAAATTGACCATAAACTTATTAAAAAAGGATCTAGGTGCTGTTCCCACACCTTTATCAGTTGTACGATTTATGGTGAAACAAGTTATACAAGAATTAAATCTAAAAAACAAAAATTTTCTTGTTCTTGATAGTTCTGTCGGAGATGGGCGATTTCTAAGTGAGTTTTACAAAATAACAAAGGAAAATTCAAGTTTTCAAAGTAAGGTACATTCTTTTAGATTTTTTGGGCTTGATATAGATCCTGATGCAATAAAATTAGCAATTATGAATAGTAGTAATATCCCTAAAGAAGAAATATCAATAAAAGAAGGAAACGCACTTGTAGGTCATTTAAGATCTCCAATAGAGTACAACAGCAATTGGTCTGATAGAGAGATAAATGAATCATTTGCAAAATCTATTAATTATAGAAAATCAACAATATCAAAGAATCTCAAACCATTTCACTGGTTTAAGGAATGGCCTCAATTTGTTATTAATGATGGATTTGATTTAATAATCGGAAATCCCCCTTACGGCATTACATTCTCAAATGAAGAAAAAGGAATTTTTAAAAATGTGTACCAAGCCTATGATCCAGAATTAGAAAGCTATTTACTTTTTATTGAACGTTCTGTTTATTTATTGAGAGAAGGAGGAATAATGGCTTATTTAGTACCAAATAATATTGCTACTAATTTTCGATATCATAATATTCGCAGATTTTTGCTTGATAATATCAAAATTCTCAGAATCATTAATATTAAAAAGAAGATTTTCAAGGGAATCCATGTAGAATCATCAATTCTAATTGTGCAAAGATCTAGGTTAGAATCCGAAAGAAAAAACAATCACATTAGCTTTGAGATAATGTTTCCTAAAACAATAGAAACTAAGAAATCTGTTAATATGATTCTCCAAAAAGATATTAAAAAAAATTCTTTACATATGTTTATCCCCCAGCCACAAGGAGAAATTTACTCAATTTTAGAAAAAATAAAAGAAAAAGCTTTCTCTTTAGGTGAATTGGTTACAATATCACGGGGTATAGAGCTAGGTTTTAAATCTTCAAGAACGAGTAGTGAAAAGAAAAATACTGAATATGTACCCCTTATTGCAGGAAGATTAATTCATAAATTTAAACTAGACGTAAATCAAAGATATATTAAATTTGATTCGACTAATAAAGCGATATTTAAAGACGCAAATTTATATTTAACCTCAAAAAAGCTGTTTCTAAGAAGAATAGGCCATGAATTGGTCTGTGCACTAGATGAAAAGCAAAAATACTGTGTATGTGATGTTTACATAATAATCTCTAAAGATTTTAGACAAAAAAATGAGATTCTATACATTGAAGGACTTTTGAATTCTCAGTTGCTTTTATTTTTTTTCAAATACAGCTATATGTCAGTAAAAAATATTTTTCCCAAAATTCCAATAAATTTCTTAAAACAATTGCCGATAATTATTCCAAATGATTTGGGAAGAATAATTGGAATAGTAAATGATCTTAATAACCTTAATTGGAAAGAGAATAACTCCAAAAGACTGTATGAAAGATATTTTGAAGAGCTCAATAAGGAGGTTTTCAAGATTTATAAAATCTCTACAGAAGAAAAAAACAATATTCTATTATCTTTAAAGTAGATTTACTGTATATGCCTTAGATTTTTACCATCCTTTAACAGGTAGACCTGATACAGTGAATCCGCAATCGTGAGTCCTATAGCGAATATTTAACCCAATTAAAAACGCTACCATATGCTCAATGTGTCTTGCTGAAAGAGTTCCACCAGCATCCACAGGCCTCAATTCTTTAATTAAAGAAGCTTTTTCTCTCACCAATTGTTTTGCCTTTTTATCCCTTCCAAACACATAGATATCCTGATTAAGAATAGGAAAGCGCTCAATATCTTGCAGGATTGTATTTGATAATGTTTTAAATGCTCCTATAACAGGAATTTCTGAAGGAATAATATTTCTTAGTAATTCGGTAGCACTCTTGGCTCCTAAGGAATTTTCTGAAAGAAGATCTACCATTTTTCCCTTTTCAAACGGTTTTAAGGGAACAGTTACATCTACAATTATTTGTTCTGGAGATAGAATATTAGTGATCGAAGTTATGGTTTTCAGGAGAGATTCAAAAGGAATTGTTATTAATATGATGTCAGATTCTTTGATACAAGCTTCATTAGTATTAGGGAAGATAATTTCGTCTCCTAGCTTCTCATTAACTATTTTAGCAATTTTCATTGCTTTATCCCGCTTTCTAGAACCTAATATTACTTCTTCTTTTGCCATACCCCACCGTAATGCTAATCCTTGACCTTGGGGCCCTGTTCCTCCGATAATACCTATTTGTTTTGCCATTTTTTACTCTCGCTGTTCTAATTTTAGGCTAATTGTCATTTACCATTGGCTAAAATTATTGTATTTCTGTAATGGTCTCATTTAAGACCTGTTGAAAATCAGAGATTAGCTCATCAGCTTTTTCACCTGAATCTGCCTCTGTAGTAATCCGAATTTTGGGGCCTGTATTACTTGCTCTTATCAATACCCACGATTCAGTTCCAAAGGATATCCCGATACCATCTATATCATTAATATTATCAAATCTACTTCTAAATTTCTCTAATAATCTAGTAATCACATGGAATTTGATAGTATCGGGGCACTTTACTGCAACTCTTCTTTTATTGAGAATTGGTAATTCATCTACGATAGCAGATAAGGATAATTCCGCTCGTGATAAAATTTCAGCGAGCTTTAAGGGAGTTATCATGGCATCATCAAATAAATAGATCATTGGAAATACCATATGGCCACTAGATTCAATCCCTATTAATGTATCAGTTTTTTTCTGGGCATCATGAGTCAAATAAGTGTGACCAACTTTTATCCGATCAATGATTGCTTTATCCGAAAGAACTTTTTCAATTACTACAGAACATTCAACATTCACAAGAATACGATTAAGATCAGGATATTCATCAAGCATAAATTTAGCAAGTATTAAACCAGTAATATCTGCTAAGATTATACGACCTTTATCATCCACAATAACTGCCCGATCCCCATCTCCATCAAAACCTACGCCAAAATCCGCCTTTTCCGCCCGTACTTTTTCAGCAAGTATTTTTAATGATTTTTCATTTGGTTCAGGGGAACGATTGGGAAAAGTTGGATCCACCTTACAGAATAACGGAATAACATTCAATCCTATACTACGTAATATGGAAGGAGCTGAAAGACATGAAGCTCCATTCCCACAATCTATTACTACTTTGAGTTCCCTCTTTAATGAAAATTTCGATTTCAAAAACTCTTGATATTCATTTTTAAGGTTCATTAGAGTCATTTGACCTACTTTATCCCAAGTAGAGGTCGAAAATTTCCCTTTGATGAAAATATCACGTATATTCATATTGTCTTCTTCTGAAAATCCTACACCAGATCCGTAATAAAACTTCACTCCATTCCAATCTGGAGGTAAATGAGACGCTGTGATAAATGCAGTAGCAAAAGCTTTTCTTCTCCAAGACGTAAACATGCATGCACCGAATTGTAATGGCTCTCCTGAATATTCAAGATTAATTCCTGTACTCATCACTCCAGCGGCGAATGCTTGTGCAAGAAGAGAACTAGTTTGGCGAATGTCATAAGCTACGAAAACAAAATCGTCTATAGTTTTTAATGCTTGGACATTTTGTAAGAATGTTCCCCAGGCTTTTCCTATACGAAAAAGAATATGAGGAGAGATATCTTCATTATAAATGCCACGAATATCATATGCTCGAAAAATGTTCTTAAATCTACTAAATTCATCATTACTATCCACGAATTTTCACCTTTTTCTTGGAAAGGAAGTTATCCGAACATATCGGCCATTTCTTCCACCTTGACTTGAACTTCAATTGGATCCTGAGTCTCCTTAGAGTAACATAAAAAGTAATACTTATTTTTTGGACATAACTGTACAATAATTGAACCTTTTGCCATAATACTCTTTAAAATCCAATAATTCGGATATGAATTAATATAACTAGAATAATTCACTCCACAAATTTTTATTGATTCAGGATAAGTAACCCATTCCGATAATAATCTATAACCATCAAGTATTCGATTATCTTTTTGAGGAAATGAACCTCCATGCCACCAAATGTTACCTATCGAATCTAATATTACTAAACCAGAGATTTGATCGTTAGTCATTAGAGTATTTAGAATTCCACGATAAGACATATAAATCCCTATATTAATCTATTTTTATTTGCGTTTTACGTTATTTTAATTGAATGAAATTATAGCGAAAATTAATTCCTGATAAACACTAACTAATTTTCTCAATGAATAATAAAACTCAATTATAATAATTTGCTAGTCATTCTTTTTTTAAACTGTTTTCTTTCTGATTCTGTGATATGATGCCTCATGTTCATTTTTTTTTTGGTATTTCAATTGCAATTATTTTTACAATTTTAGGCGTAAATAACAATTACGCAATATTATTTGTTATTGGGAGCATTTTACCTGATATAGATTTTACGTATACACTCTTTTCAAAGAAAAATCACAGAACATTCGTTTCTCACTATCCTTTATTTTATTTAATTGGTTCTCTAGTAACTCTATTGTTCAACATTCCATTATTCTGGTGTTTTTTTGGATGTCTCCTTCATACTCTTGTAGACGTTTACGATTTTGAAATTTATCCCGTTGCGCCAATTTTTGATAAATCGGTTTCATTTATTAATCTTAATCATGAAGAACTTACTAAAAATGGGTCATTTCTAAGTTTCATTAGATTATATTACAAAAATACCAGAATAATTGCGCTAGAAGTAATGATATTTACTTTTATGTTAATGTGCTTTATCGGAGTTCTATATTTTTGATTATAAAGCATAAATGTATAAAGATTCCCTCGCATTTGTGTATTTCCTTACCATCGTAGTCATTTTTAATATTGATCGAAAAGACTTTAATGTAACTTATTATTCTAAAATCATGAATAAAGTAGATTTATTGATATCATAGGACTATAGAAAGACATGAAACGCGAGACCATAGAATCAGGAGTTATAACCTGTAATAACTGCAAGAAAATCGTGCCTAAGACAGATTATTGTATATTCTGTGGTGAAAAATTCCTCGATAAAAGAATTACTGATGATATTTCAATTATTAACTCTTTAGTTTGTCCTAATTGTAAGAAGACAGTTCCTAATACTGAATATTGCGTCTATTGTGGTAAGACTATCGATTCATCAAAAGAAATTGCTGAAAATGAAGATTCGGTAGAATTTAATAACCCTATTTGTCCACTTTGTCGCTCAGAAATTCCAAAAGCTCACAATTTCTGCCATTTATGTGGTGGAAAAGTCAAAAAAAGTATTAAAGGAGAGCAAAAGCAGCAAAGTATATTTTGCAACCGATGTTGGAAGGCAAAACCCCCAAATAACGATTTTTGTATTCATTGTGGATTAAAACAACAGATTTCAAAATCTAAACTTTTAGAAAAACCATTTGAAGGATATCAAATGGATCTTTCCCAACTTTTTCATCCAAGCGCCTACCCTTTATCAACAATTAAACAAAGTTTAACAGCATCATCCAGAACATTTCCTTCTAAAAGTACCATAATTCATTCTACGTACTTTGGAGTTTATAGATCTCGCAAAAAAACAATGAATTTGGTCTATAGAAATTTTGGAGGTTTTGATTTAAATAATCTCTTTAATTACTTACTTACTTTTGTACTGATGGTCATTATCTATTTTTTTTGGTACTCAGAACAGTATAGAGCATTATCTCAGGTTACAGATGTCTTTACTGAAAGTGGTTTAGTATTTTTTTTTGGGGGAATACTTTTAACGACTTTATTAATGCTCCCTACATGGTTATCCACTTTTTTGGTCTATCGAAATACAGGATATAAATTAAATTACAGGTTGGAATCATCCCGAGTATTTACTACGATTATTTTCAACTTTATTTGGATGATTTTTGGATACGGCCCAATTTTTCTACGTTTAGGCGAATTTAGAGATCCTCAAGAACGTATTATCATAAATAAATCATTCATCAAGGGTATTTCTATTGCAGCAATAATAGTTGTACTTAGCTCATCTCTTCTTGCTTTATTGAGTGTTTTGATTATAGGAATTCCAGGAGAGTTTATGGGTACTTTTCTCAAGAATTCACCATTAAAAGGACACATAATAATTAGTTATCTTGGATCTATTTGGATTTCAATAATACTTCTATTACCTTTTGGGGATTATTATGATAAGGTGATTAAAAGATGGAATCAAGTTGTTTATTTTATTTTATTAGCGGTTAGCTTAATGCTTCTTTTATTATCGTTTAACTTGGTACAATTCATAGTACAGGCAATATAATAGATTATATTCGATTGATATTCAAAGAAGATAGATTAGATAATTCATCTAGTTTTTGATTTCTTCAATTAGGATAATCCAAGACGAAATCTTTGGTTCGGTTTCATACTGGATAGGAAATGGGAAGAAACATAATGTATGTTGAAAGCCATCTAGATCAATTATTGTACTCTTGATAAATTCTTTATTCATTGGCACTTTATTATATATTAAATCTCGAAATTGATTGTTGACCTTTGATTCCTGAAATGGATAGAAACTCAGAACATTAATTGTAGTTAAATCTGATATTCCTGTAAAATGCAGAATTTCCTGAGCTTTTTTATTATAACTTTTTATTTGTCCAAGATTGTTGATTTTAATCAAACCAAGAGGTAGATTATCCACCAAAATTTCATATTCTTTTTGTACTTGACCAAGATATCTTTCAATACGTTTTCGCTCAGTTATATCAGAAACAGTTACAACAGCTCCATTTACCTTATCTTCAACAATGAGTGGTACAGATGAAACAGAAGCTTTTACTTCCTCTCCTTGTGCCGTTATATAGGTCAGAAGAAGAAATTCTGAACTTTTCTCAGCAGTAGCTATTCTTTCTTCTATCAGTTCTCTAACACGTGAATGTTCAAATGAGGGAAATAGATCAAAGACACTTTTTCCCACTAACTTACTTGAATAACCTAAAATTTCTTTCAATCTAGGATTAACCATTGTCAACTTATTATTCAGATCATAAGTATACAAACCGTCAGTCATTGAGTTGATAATTGATTCTAAAAACTCTTTTGTGCTTGTGAGCTCTTTTTCTCGTTGGAGTTGCTCTGTTATATCTCGAATAAACCCATAAGTTTCAACAACATTTCCTTTCTCATCTTTTAGTCCAGCAGCAGTAACAACTGTTGATATATTTTTACCAGAACGATGAAAAAATTCGAGTGGATAAGTACTTTGAACAGGTTCATTCTGAATTCTCTGTCTTGTTTTTTCCTTAAGAATTTCAGCAGACTTAGGAGAAACGAAATCGAAAACAGACCTCCCTATCATTTCATGAGGACTATAACCCAGAAGTTGTGAAACACTCTCATTAACAAACGTGGTTTTATTATCTTCGATGGAGGAAATCCACACACCTATTGCTGTTTGTTCAATCAAAGTTTGAAAACGCTTAGCATAAGCCTTGGATTCAGCTTCAGTTCTCTTTTTCTCAGTTACGTCTCTAATAACAAAAGCAACGCGATATCCTTTTGAATGTTCAATGATAAATCTATTTATTTCTATTATCCTACTCTCATCTTCTTTAACATTCCTTATTGTCAATTCCATTGGGATCTCGGATCTTGTAACACTTTCTGGGGTAATTTGATCCCAGCTGACTAGTTCAACCATCTCATTGAATTTATTTTTTATCTCTTCAGATATTTCGTATTCTTTTGGCCTTAGTGTATTCATTATTTCCCAGATGGATTTATTTATTGTCTCCTCTGGTGAAAGACCAGTAATAGATGTTGCGGATGGGTTCCAATCTAAAATCATCCCATTTTTTTCCATTATAATTATGCCCTCTGTTGATCCTTCGACAACTTTTCTATGCTTTTCTTCTGAATCTATAAGGGCTTGCTGTGTCTCCATTGCATCTGTAATATCTCTAGCTATCGCCTGAATTCCAATTACTTTTTTTCTATTTGCGCTTAATTTATCATAGATTGGTCGACCAGTTATATCTAAGTGAAGTATCTGGTTTTCCTTAGTAAGCGATCTGATCATTCGGCGTTCTATATTTCCTTGGTAAATTGATTTGAGCATAATATCCCATTTATCAAGATCATCCTTATAGGCAAATTGTTTGAATGATAATCCACTAATTTCATCCTGAGAGTATTGAAATACCTCTGAAAATCCTAGATTGGTTTCAGTAAGACAGCCTTCTGAATTAAAAATTAATATCAGACCTGCTGAGTTTTCAAAGAGGTCACGATATCTAGATTCAGATTCAAGTAATTCTTTTTGTAACCAGTATCTATCAATAGTTTGTCGAATAGATGTAGCCATTAAGCTAAAATAACCAGGTTGAACTCGCTTAATAAAGTACCCACTAGCACCAAGTTGTAACGCTTCTGATGCGATTTCTTCACTCCCTTGTCCCGTTACAAATATAACTGGTGTATTTATGTTCATTTCTGTAAATTTACGCATTAGATGGATTCCATCTGAAGGGTAAATCTTCCCATCAACATCTAAAGTACCAGGTAATTTGTGATCACAAAGAATACAATCAAATTCTTCTTTCTTGAGTTTTTCTATTGCCTCTTTTGCAGAGAGAGCAGGAGTTATATGAAATCCTGGATCAACATCCTTAAACTTCTTTATTACTAGGCGAATAAACCATTCATCATCATCAATTGCTAAAATGTTAGCTTTTTTTAGTTCTTTCGTATAAGGCGGGCCTGTCATGACTAATATCACTCGATTCTTGATTATATTAAGAGCTCGGTCTGTTAAATTCATTGATCTGTATAAAAGGTAATGGATTCTAAAATATCTTAGTTGAGAATTGTAAAGAATGCATGCTATTAAAATCTATTCTTCTTACTCAATTGAAAAAGTAAGTAAATCAAAGATACGATGATTTTTGCTTTCATGCTTAGAACTTACCTGTTCAAAACGTTTCTATCAACTTCCCTTCAAACACTCCAATTTAATCAGATCCCTCTCTATTCAGTAGATTATGTAAGAAAAAGAAAATTACTCAAAAGCAAGGTCGAAGAAAAAAAATAATATCCCTTTTTCAAAGCATTGTAATAGAACTTTAGAAAAAGACCATAACTAATTCTGGTTTAAAGTTTGAAAACTTCATCTCCTGATCTAACCCTTTCAGGAACTTTTAAACCTACCTTCGTGCCAGCTGAAACAGATTCCACATCCACACGATCAATTTGCATTGATTCGATGATCATTTCAAAATCTGATGTGCTTCCTTTAATCTCAATTTTATCACCAACATTAATAGTACCTTGAGTTACATTCAATACCGCAACTCCAACTTTGGAAAAATAATTCTCAATTACACCAATATTTTCACTCATTTTAACTTCTCCAGCGATTATGATATGATATCCTATCTAGTAATTTATAGGATTATTAAGATTTTTGCCGTAACTAAATCTAAAACAAAGTCCATTTTTTTATAAGCTACATTTTACTACTCTTAATTTGACAAATGACAATATTTGTAAACGAGTCCAGTCATTTTCATTTCTTGAGATTTCGTCTAAATTGTTGAACACCACCTAGGACGTCAATTTGGAAGACTAAGATATTTTGACCTTGGAAATCATTAAAGGTAATAACTGAACTAGTAAGCGATACGGAATATGCCATTTC
>SDBT01004803.1_pt1 | contig 22849 bp, 26 predicted proteins | sample 2277101 | NCBI WGS metagenome assembly SDBT01 (sample SAMN10404973, study PRJNA504765) | marine sediment metagenome | isolation source: marine sediment core GS10_PC15, 103 cmbsf | place: Arctic Ocean: Southern Knipovich Ridge | collected 2010 | reverse complement strand
AGTGTATAGAAAGATAAAAATAAAATGGTGACGTAGTGGTAAAATTTTATTTTTTTGGTGATATTTTGCCGAGCGACACGCCATCGCTCTACGATTCTATATTTTTTTTTTTTTGGTTTTTATTCCTCGTCCACACAGTAGCAGCAGCAGCGAGTGGCGCACAGAGTGATTGAGTGCGAGAGACAGTAGGCTACTTCCACTCCTTATGTATCTATATAGAATTTCACGTATTCGCTTGTTTGCACGAGGACAAAACAAGGTTCTGACGTTCCTCCTCCTCCTTCCCAAGAAAAAGAAAAAAAAATATGGAAAGGACAAATATGTCTTTGGACGAGTTGGTGGGAACGCGTAGCGAACCGGCGGTCAAGACAGCAAGCGCGCCAATGAATAACGGCAATCCGGAAGGAGAATCCACAAGGAGAATAAATAAAACGAAAAAGAAAAAGAAAAAGAAACGATCCAGCAGCAAGCGAGGCAAGAGGAAGCGTTCTGGTTCTGGCTCTGGTTCTGGAAAAACGAGTAGCGGCGGCAAAAAACGCCGCGACAAACAGAGCAAGAAAGGGTCCACGAAAGACGGAGAGAAAAAGTATGAATTGGTCCAGGCGTACCAGACGAGGTCGATGCCCGAGTCGGTCATTACGGTCAAGTGTGTGCCTCTGCCCGCGACATTATTCCCCGGTGCCAAGATACCCAAGAAGATTACCCTCAAGGCCCTCGAGGCCGCCAATTTGACACCTCGGGAGTTTCTGAAGAAGTATGTCGGTTCTCTGCATCACAAAAAGGACGAAGCCGAGCGGTTCATCTACGAAACGGCCTGTGGTAAAGTCCACGTGGTCGACAAGGGCTTGCTGAAACACATGACCCTCGACGAAAAATGCAGCCAAGAAATCTTTGATTACCACGACGGGAACGGCATGTACCATGCTATGAAGGGCCTGGAAGACCACATTGAAGCGTATAAGACGATTCCCTACGAGTACATGATGAAGTACCAAGATGTTTTCTTTGAAGCGGTGAAGCGCCTCGAGCATGGTGCGGGCGTCAGGATTCTCCTCCCGCGAATCGAAGCGCGGTCTGTCTATGGATTCTACAAGAAGATGGCGTCTGGAAACACCAACTTTTCGAGCATTCGGTCTCGTGCCGCTTCTGCAGGAGCAAGATTCCCCGCAGAGGGTTCTTCGGCAAGAGAAAAAAGCACGAGGAAGCCACGCGGTAAGAATACCAATACCAAAACCAAAACCAACAACGACACGTACTACACGGACGAAGAATTGGCGAATGCTTCTGTCGTAAACACGAATACCTCGTCGAGTAATACAAAAACAAGGACAAGGAACACCAGTATTGCGGCTCCCCCTGTCATTCTCACGCAATCCCTGGTGATCAGGATGAGGACGCTTCTCGATGAAAATGTTGCAATGACGATTGGTCCAACGCACCAGTCCGCCTTTTGCGTGTCTCTCTTTTCAGAGCACTTGTCCCCTCTGGTTCTTCCAATGGAAAAAAGCGTGTCCTCACGCTACACGCCGCGGGAAGCCTTGCGAAAACTGCAAACGGAGAGACAACGGATCGTGCGGAACCATTACATGTGCACCAGCGACGGGAAATACTGCATTGATACTCAATTGGCTCCCTTCCTACACGACGCATGGCTCACACCGCACAACGCCAGCTTGTACGGCGAGAAGGAGGCCAAAGAGGACATTAGCTTTGCGGAAGAGAGCGAGACTTCAGAAAGCGAGAAGGCCGAAGACTCGGAGGAATACGAACAGCAGGAAGTCAGTGTTCGAGAGATGAAAGCTCTGTCTCGAGAGCTCGAGGATCTCCGTGCGATCGAAACCGAAACCGAAACCGAAACCGAAACCGAAGAACGCGGCCTCCGAAACGGCAAAAAAAGAAAGCAGGCGCCGATCAGCCGCATCGAACTCGACTCTTCTTCTTCCTCTTCCCCCAAAGAAAACAACGACAATGAAGAATCCGAAGAACCTGTACTGATGCAAAGTCCTCTCGCTTCTCCTCGTGCATCACCCCAGACTGCGCCAATTTCGCCTCCAGTTCCTCGTGCTTCTATCGAGGCCAGTGGCGGGAAGATGAAAACGTTTCAGTACACGACGGATTATGTCGCGCCTATGTTTCAGATTCCGGTGGACGAAGACTTGACCGTTTCCGCTCTGACTTCCATGGCGTTGACACGGGATGAATGTCGCTCGAGGGATTCCTTCGTCCTGTCGTTTCATACCCTCTTGGTGGAAAACAACATGGCCAAACAGCCGTTTCAGAGCTTGATCGATTTTGACGCTCTCTCGGAACGCATCAACAGGGTTGTTTCGTGGCCGGATGCGTTTTCCGAAGATGTGCCCGAGAAGGATTTACAAGCAGCACAACTTATCATCCTAGAGTGCATTAAAGATGGTCTTGCAGAGGAAGAATACTCGGAAGACAACAGGGACGTCGTCTCGGGCGAAATCCTCAGCCGAATTTTTTTCCCCGTGTACTACGCGATTATGAGGCCCGAAAAGACGCTCGTTTTCTTGACAAGGGCCACCGATGCGGAGTGGTCAGACGATTCTGAACAGGAGGAAGGACGACAAGAACAGATCCCAGACGGTTCGCATGCAATCGTGTCCCGGTTTGCGCAAGTGTTCAACTCTTCCAAGAGAAGGAGGCTAAAGACGATAAGGATGAGTGGATAGCAGAGCAAAGAATGTCAGATAGCGATAATTATTAAGCCAACGGGAAAGCGACCATGAAAGTATCAGAGAAATTAATAAAAGCGGGATAATGATACTCTTGGTTGAACAAAACTTTGCCGAAGCTTCAGAATTCGCCCATAGGATGTACCTGTTAGAAGATGGCAGGATAGCACTTGAAGGTGGGAGAGAAGAGGTTTTGAGCAACAAACACGTGAAGAAAGCGTTTTTGGGTATATAGCATGTTAGCCAGCTTAACTTCAACAATGGACTCTTCCATATTTGAGTTAACGAATATTATAAGGAGGTTTGTATAGATGCGCACCGATTATGTTCAGTATGGTAGCCCACAATTCCGTATTCTATCGGATAAACAGATAGAAGAACTACACTTTGCCAGTCTGCAAATCATGGAAAGAGCTGGAGTTGCCTTCGAGTGCCAAGAAGCGATCGACATATTGGGCGAAGCCGGCGCCGATGTATCCAAAACCGACAGTGTAAAAATCCCCTCCTATATGGTGGAGCAGGCTCTCCGAACGGCGCCCAAGATGGTCACCCTATATAACCGAGAGGGAGAACCAGCGATAGTCCTCAATGGACAGACTGGGTCCCATTTCGGGTCGATGCCCGACTGTCCTGACTACCTCGATCCATACACGAGAAAGCGAAGGACGTGCTACGTTGAAGATATTGCTGATACAGCCAGATTGATTGACGCTCTGCCAAACATAGAATGGTCGTATCTCGCAACTGGTCATAAGACTGTGCCTGGAGCCATTGCCGACAAGGTAAGCCTTCTTCAGTTTATACTTAATAGCTCAAAGCCAGTGATTGCCGAAATAAACGATGTTTCCAGTCTGGAGGAAATGATAGCCCTTTGCTCCATAGTTGCTGGCGGAGAAGAGCAGTTAAGAAAGAAGCCATTCTTTGGTGGCTCGTCTGAGCCAGTTACCCCCTTGGTACAGGGAAAAGATGCTTTGGAAAAAACGCTCCTCTGCGCTGAAAAAGGAATCCCAAATGTCATATACTCTATGCCAATGGCTGGCGCTACTGCTCCAGCAACTTTCGCCGGGTGCCTGGCCATTGCAAATGCGGAGGTATTAAGTCAACTGGTCGTCGCTCAACTTAAGAAGCCGGGGGCACCTGTTATCTTTGGTGCCATACCATCCATCATGGACATGAAAACCACGATTTTTTCTTACGGAGCTCCGGAGATGAGCCTTATGGTTGGGGCGCTAACACAGGTGTCTCATTACTATAAGCTACCTATGTTTGGCACAGCTGGCACCACGGATACTGATGTAGTTGGCGCCCAGGCAGGAGTAGAAATTACCTATCAGATACTTATCCAGACATTAGCCAGAGCTGACCTTATCCATGATGTAGGTTTGTCATATTCAGCAAGAGTAATAATCCCGGAATTGATAGTCCTCGCAAACGAGGTCATTGATATGGTCAAGGTTTTAATGGGGGGCATAGAGATTAATGATGAAACTCTCCCCCTTGACCTTATCGAACGGTTAGGCCCAAAAGCGAATTACCTCTCTCAAGCTCATACTTTAAAGCACTTCCGTAGTTTCTGGGTTCCAAAAGTGTTCGACCGCAGCTTTGTGAAAAAAGAAGATACAAAGATTTGCGAGGAATTGCTAAATGAACGAACCATTCAAATACTAGAAACTCACAAACCAAAGCCGCTACCCGAAGATTTAGTTAGAGAACTCAAAAAGGTAGAAAAAACCTGGCTTGAACGGGCGGGCATGAAAGAATATCCCAAGCGAGAACAACGTTGACAGGAAACAACAATGGTAAATATTTGATTGCCTTTCTTCGCCAGCAGACAAGAGGGGCTATATCAACGAGAGGGTGGCATTGTGAAGTGAATAATATTGAGAGACGCGATTAGGAAATTGAAATTTTAAAAGGAGCTAGTATTGAGAGGAAAGAGCAAGAAATATCAGCGCAACGAAAACAATTAAGAAAGGAGGGGGAAGAAGATGATCGGAGGAACAAGAGCGCCATACGTACAACTTTCAGGCTGTGGTCTTAATCTGTTTACCAATGATGAATTAGCTAAGCTACATAGAGCGACACTGGATGTTCTAGAAGATGCTGGCATTATGGTGCTCAATGATGAAGCACAGGAGATTTTCTACTCGCACGGTTGTAAGGTCGATAAGAAAAACAACATCGTCAAGATACCCCCCTATATAGTAGAGGAGGCTATAAGATCGGCTCCATCAAAGGTGCTCCTTGCCGGGCGAAATCCCAAGAATGATGTTGTTTTAAAAGGCACCAAGGTGGTCTTCACCAATTTTGGTGTAGGCATAAAGGTACTTGATTTGGAGACAGGTAAAGTTAGAGAGTCAACATATAAAGACACAGTTGACTCTGCTATATTGGTTGATGCTCTTGAGAATGTAGATGTTTTCTTCGCGCCAATGACCTCCAGGGATATGCCCTATCAAGTGCAAGACCTTTATACCGCTGAGGCAGCTCTTACCAACAGTACTAAACATTTTATGCATGGTGAGATACTGTCTAAGGGTGTAAGAAGATATTTTGAAATGGGTGTAGCCATAATGGGAAGCGCAGAGGAGCTGATGAAGCGCCCCATTATTTCTACTGTAACCTCTCCTGTAAGTCCTATGCAGCTTAGTGATGAGACCAGCGAGGTTATAATTGAGTCCGCAAGGTTAGGACTAGTAAACAACATCATATCAATGGCACTGGCAGGAGCTACTGGTCCTGTTACGCTTGCTGGGATGCTAATAGTTCACAATGCCGAGGTATTGGCAGATATAGTGTTAAGCCAGCTTACTAGGAAGGGGGCACCAGTGATATATGGTAGCTCCACGACAATAATGGACTTATCTACTGCCACTGCACCGGTGGGGGCCCCAGAACTTGGCATGATAGGGGTTGGGGTGGCAAAGCTTGCTCAATATTATAACCTGCCGAGTTGTACCGCCGGAACCTAGGCAGATTCTAAGCTGCCAGATGCCCAAGCAGCGCACGAAAAGACGCTAACATCCTTGCTGCCAGCCCTGGCTGGGGCTAATCTGATTTATGGCATGGGTATGTTAGAATCAGGAATGACATGGAGTCATGAGCAGCTTTTGATTGATAACGACATTGTCACCATGGTCAAACACGCGATTCAGGGAATCGACGTTACCGATGATACAATGGCGGTTGACATCGTAAAGCAGGCTCATCAAATAAAAGACTTCCTACACCAGAAACACACCATAAAGTATATGAGAGAGCAGTCAAGGCCAAAATTGATTGACCGCACTACTCGGGGAACTTGGGAGGCTAAGGGAGGCAAAGATTTAACCCAGAGAGCTAGAGAAGAGGCACGCAGAATTCTAAAAACCCACCAACCTGAGCCTTTAAGCGATGATGTAAAGAAGACGCTACGAGAAATTGTTGAGGGGGCTAGAAAAGAACTTGTGCCTGGTTAATAGCTTCCTTAGTAACCAAAAGTAAGTTGCTTTATTTAAGGAGGGACGGGTATGTCTATAGTAAAATTACCACGGATGAATTTAGGAAACTGGCCGACTCCTTTACACGAGCTGCCGCATCTCTCGGCAGCGCTAGGTGGGCCTCGTATATTTGTTAAACGTGATGACCTGACAGGGCTAGCACTAGGTGGCAACAAATGTCACAAGCTAGAGTACGTATTGGGCGATGCCAAGCAAAGAGGGATTGATAGCATAATAACTACTGGTAGCTCACAGTCCAACTTTGCCGTTCAAATGGTAGCAGCCGCGCGTAAGATAGGGATGGATCCCTACCTAGTATTAATCAAGGGTGTTCACGCAGAGATGCAGGGCAATCTCCTGCTAGCCAATATGCTGAATGCGAAGATCAGCATTCTCGACGTTACTGTTACTGACCCAGCGGAAATGTTTACTATCGGGCACGAAAGGATGAATGAGCTGGCTAATGAATTGCGCAGTCAAGGCCATAAGCCCTTGGTAATCCCGGCTGGTGCTAGCAATTGTCTTGGAACTGCTGGCTGGGTTGACGGTGCCGAGGAGATTAGCAAACAATTAGAGAAACAGGAAATAAGCGTTCATTACGTGGTCGTCGCAAATAGTACAGGAGGTACCCAAGCGGGGCTAGTTCTAGGCTTCAAGTATCTCAGATTCCCTATGACTGTGATTGGCATTAGTGTCTTGAATAAGAAGGCTGAAGCCCAGAACACAGTTGTTACTCAAGCTGAGGAGACGGCCAAGTTACTAGGTCTGGATGTAGCCATAACTCCGGCTGATGTAACCATTTACGACGATTATATAGGCCAAGGCTATGGCATACCAACTAAGGAGTGTATCAACGCGATTAGACTCGTAGCACAAACCGAGGCAATCTTCCTTGATCCAGTATACACTGGAAAGGCCATGGCTGGACTCATAGACTTAGTTAATAGGGGTTATTATACCAAAAACGACACCGTACTCTTTATCCATACCGGAGGTGTGGCCGCTGACTTTGCTTACAATGCGGAGTTGACCAAGTGAGTTATCTAGTGGGATGCAAGTAGTACTCATAGGCTTTAAGAGCTCGGCAGTTCTTTAAACGGTGAGAGCCGATATAGGAGGTATAAATTATGTCGCTTTTATTAACCAGAGACGATGTCATGAGAGTGCTTCAGATGCCCGACTGCATTGAAGTGGTGGAAAAGGCGTTTGCCGAACTGGCATCTGGTACCGCGGTCTTGCCGCTCCGGATAAACATAACTTCACTGGAAGGCCTGTCCCTCTACATGCCCGCATATCTAAAGGGGATGGGGGCACTCGCCTGCAAAGTGGTAACTGTTTACAAAAACAACCCAGCGAGACACAACTTGCCTACTACCATCGGCAAGGTACTTCTTCAGGATCCTGAAACTGGTAATGTCATCTCCATCATGGATGGTGGATATCTCACCGCGGTCCGAACTGGCGCAGTCAGCGGCGTAGCCACCAAGCACCTTGCGCGAGAGGACAGGGAGCAGAAAGTTGGTATATTTGGCGCTGGTGTTCAGGCCAGAATGCAATTGTGGGCCATGACTATTGCGAGAGATATAGTCAAAGCCTATGTATATGATGTATATGATGTGTTTGATGAGTCCGTTACCAAATTTATAAAGGAGATGAGCACCAAGCTTAGCTTAGAGATTGTTAGAGCTAATTCGCCCGACCATCTTCTGGAAGAGGCAGACATCGTCTGCACAGCGACATCATCCCCCACACCTATATTCGATGGTAATAAGGTTAGGGAAGGAACGCATATAAACGCTATCGGAAGCCATACGCCAAACACTCGTGAGCTCGATACAGCTATCATTAAAAGGTCAAAAATCATAGCCGACTCTTACGAAGCTTGCCTGAGCGAGGCCGGTGATATCATGATCCCTATACAGGAGGGAGCGATAGACAAATCGTATATGCATGCCGATCTGGGTGAGATTATCATCGGCAAGAAACCGTCCAGAACTGATGACAAGGAAATCACGCTATTTAAAGCTAACGGCTTGGCCATCCAAGATGCTGCAGCTGCCAAGCTGGTTTATGCTAAGGCCATCCACGTCGGAATAGGTACCGAGGTACAACTCTAAAACCCTACTTTCATGGTGGCCGTGTATTTGCTCTGCGTGGCTCAGATTCAGCAGGATAAAGCAGATATCAGAGAGAGCCAATACACAATGTGAAAGGCCTGTGTAATTGTCCAATTTGTATCATAAGTAACAAAAGCTTGTTTTGTTAAGTCAAGGCAAAAGAAGAGGGGCTCCAGGCTACTGCTCTTATGCCGGGAGCCCCTCATTATAAGGAGAGACGCTCTGTAATCGAAATATAGCGGTTTTTCAGGGCGGTCAATGTAAATTTCCACACCAAGGGGTCTATGGAATAAAGAAGACAAAAAGGGGGGCCGGGATTCCAATCCCGACCCCCCTTACCCCTGACTATTAGAAATCAAACAATGCTGGCTGCTCTGCCTTTCTCTTGACTTCCTCTTCCTCTCTCTTCTGCCCCCTCTCGGCTCGCTCCCTGTCAAGCCTTACTGTAGTCCTCTTGCGATAGAGCCACCCCTTGAGCCTGTTGATGTCCCGCATCTGCTCATCACTAAGCGACTCCACCCGGATATCGTCTGGCATTGTAACCCTCGACTCCTTGGTGCGCCACTTCTCATAGACCTTCGTGGCGATATAGAGGTAGATTTGAGTCCAGTCGTGGTCCATCGGCTGAGTAAGTGAGGCTGTGTTGAGATAAGCGCAGGCTTCGGCATCCGTTCCTGTAGGCTCCTCACCTTTTAACGCCCTCATGTTCATCGCCAGCCTCTCCAGGGTGATGGCATTCTTTAGCCACTCGGGGAGAGTGTCTCCCCATCCCCCGGGAAAGACAAGGATAGGGTCGGTAAAGACACCTACTATCTCGGAGATGCCTTTGTCAATTGTCGGCTTATTCAACACCTCCTTTCTGGGCATAGTTACCCGTTCAAACTAGGGGTGGCCACCCTTAGTCCTTAAATCTGGTTATGTGTAGACAGGCGTAATGTGAGTAATATTCGTCTATCCTGCTGTCGTAGAACCCGTTGCGGAAGTCGAGCAGATAGAGCCAATAGCCCATATATTCCTGCTCGCGGACGGCGGCCAGGTAATTGGTGAATATCCTGACACTTGCCCCCCTGCTACCCCAGAGGACTATCACGCTGGGGATATAGTTGGGGTCGGACTTCAGCCGAATCGGGTGCCACTCCAGCTGTAGCCTGAGGAGCTTCAGGTTGTTAATCTGGAAGTGGCCTTCCCCAGCATGATACGAGCCGATGTGGATGTCCTTGCCTTCCAGCTCCTCAAGGATTTCCATTAGCCTGTTACAGGCTTCTCTCCTCTTTTTACGGAGCGGGTACTGGACCGACCGCTTTCCCAGCCGAACCTCAGTGGTTGGCTCAGGCTCCCCCACACCGGTGGCGGCAAACAGACTCATCTGCGTGGTCACTATCTCACCTCCTTTCTCGTCTATTTTTGGGCATAGTTAGCCGTTCAGACTGATGTAAATTACATCACTCTGCATCACTTTGAGGCACTTTTAGACTAGTGACTGCTGGCTACCGTAGCTGGCTAATCTGCGCTCCTCATCCAGTGCCTCTTGGGGGATGTCGTTGCGGATGCTTTCAATAGCCAACTTCACACGCTCCATCCGCTCAAGCTGGCTGATTAGAGAGATAAGGCGGGTATCCATATACTGGGGCAGATTGGGTATTTTACGGGCTTTCTCTGCCTTGACTTTGGCTTGGGCGATAAAATCGTCTGCCAAAGTGACCTGGCTCTCCACCTCATCCATCGCCTCGCTCACCCTGACCGCACTCCACTTAATCGCCATCGTTTCACCTCCTTTCTTCAGATTTGGCAAAAAGAGGGGGTCGGTAATCTAGGGATTCCCGCCCCCTGTCCCACTTGTCCTGACAGCTTATTCAGTTAGTTCTTCCGATAAAACATATCCCACAAGCCAGTGTCCACGAACGCCTTGCAACCGAGTATCTTCTTATCGTCTCTGGGGCACTCCTCATATTCTAGGCAGTGCTGGCAAAAGAGCTTCTCAAAGTCCTCTCGGTCAAGGTCAAGGGCACTCTTACCTCTGAGGTCTTTTAACCCCATAGCTCCCCCTTTCTGCCACAAAAGAGGGGGCTTCACTCCCACGCTGGGGAGAGAAACCCCCTGAAAAAAGCAAAAAAGCGGGGTCAAACCCCCGCTTCCTTGCGTGGCTGTTCTTTTGAGTTACAAGCGTTTATTAGGCTTTGGCTGGCACTTTGGCTCGGCTAGGCTTTACCTTTTTAGGCTTGGTTTGCTCGGCTACAGGCTCGGCTTTAGCCTTTGCCTCTCTCTCGGCTTTAGCTTGCTCACTTGCCTTGTCGGTTATCATCGGCATTACTACCAGTTGATAACCGTTGACGGTAAAGAGCATTGGCGATGAGGCATTGGCGAGGCTAAAGTCCACCATACCCCCGCAAGCCTTAAGAGCTTGGGTGAGATATTGACCGTCTAGCCTGATAAAGCCTTTGCCATCGGTATCGGCTGTTAGCTCGGCTTGCCCCTTATCATCGGGATTAGCCATAACTATCTTACCGTCGCCAATGGTAAGGTCAACAGGATAGGCTTTAGCATTGGCTAACGCCTTGAGTGAATTGACCGCCTTGATTGCCTCTACGGTGTCAAAGTGGGCAAAGGTGTTAAACTCGGTGGGGATTAGCTTATTCCAGTCGGGGAAGTCGCCTTTGACGGAAGTCCACTTATAGCGGACTATCTCGGTGTCTATAATGAGGCTCATACCGTCAAGGCTCTCTCCGCTAGGCTCAAAGCTAACCCTTGCTCGCTTTGCCTGCCTTAAGGCATTGGTTACGCCCTTGAGGTCATCTCGGTTAATTAGGGCTTGCCCTTCACCATCGGCATAGTCGAGGGTAACTACCGCTAGCACAAAACCATCGGCACTGATGAGCTTCAGTTTACCGTCGCCTGCCTCAAATTTGACGCACTGGAGTATAGCTCTATCGTCATCAGTGGCAGTAAACGGTAAAACCCTAGCCAGTGTTTCGGCTAGCTCATTAGCTCCGATGTTAGGCACAACGGCATTAGATGGACTAACCCTAACCTCACACAAGGTAAGAGGCGTTTTATCGCCAATCCACTCGCCATCGGCTAGGTAGCTGGTATTAGCTCCGCAGATAACCTTAAGCCTCTTATCGGTAGCCTGCGCCCCGCTAGCACTACCGTTTGAGGGAATAATCTTGACGATGTTAGAACCCCCCAAAGCCTTAAGGTATCCCAGTAAGCCTCTACGCCCAATGGTCAAGTCCAATAGCGTCACTCTATCGGCTATCGCCCTTGACAAGGCGTTTACCAGCCTAACCCTATGAGCAACAAAGCCCTTGCCTGAACGCTTGCCCTCAATATTCAGTTGTTCCACAAAACCCCCTTTTGGCTATCCGATAGTGGGCAAGGCTATCGGCTTCACCTAGTAGTGAGCCACCGACTAACTGCAACCCGCTAGCCTAATCGGTGCTCCTACTATATATAGGACATTTCGGGGGGTAAAATCTCTACATCAAAAGAGCTTTTTTTGCTCTCTTTGCCTAAATCGCCATAGGTATCTACTATCGGTGGCAGTTAGCTTATCGCCATAGGCTATTTTACAGACAATCTGGGCTAGTCTATCGGGGAAGCCTAGTTCCCAAGTGGTGCGGTCAAGCCAAGCCTCTAGGTCAATCGCCTTGTCGTCGACTAGAGTGTCAATTAGCTCAATCTGGTTGCCTTCACCGTCGTCTATAATGGTATTGAGGCTTATAATCCTACCGTTGCGGTATTCGCTTCTCCAATACTTTTTACACTCATAAGAGGCTATCCGTAGCATAGCTAACTCGGATAATTGACCGCCACCATTGGTGTCTAGCCTGATTTGGGTATCGGCAAGGCTTAATATAATGGTATGGTTTAGGTCGGCTCTATCTTGCCTCTTTGCCTTGTATTGAAACCTGTCGGCTATAGTAGTATACTTGCTCCAGTCTAGCATTGTGGGCTCACCTCACTTTGTTAGATTTGCCCTAGTTCGGTTAACTCTGGCTAGGGCATTCTATTCACCCTAGACTAGGCAAGCGTTCAGATTAGGCTTTGAGCTCATATTCAATTATTAAGGTGCTAGCGAAAAAGTTTTGTATCTAATACAATCATTATGCTTTACAAAAGAGCCTTTAGAAAAGAATAAGAAGTAGTTACTTTTTTAATAAAGGCTAAAATGACAAAATCAGCTTGGAATTTAACAATTGAGCCTCGCCCCTACCAAAGCGAGGCAAGCCAGTGGGCTTTAGCGAAAGGGCAAGCCGTCTGCTCCCTCCCCACAGCCACAGGAGGCCACCAGAGGCGCTGAGACGGACGAGGAGCCATCGGAGTGAAACCCCTCTTGTGACTTTGGGGCTTGAAGGAGAGACCATGATTACTCAAGAGGCGGAATCTAACGAGGCGGTTTTTGAGAAGCATCGGTTTCTTTCCTGGTAGTGAAGCCATCAGCAAGAGCCAATGAGCAGATTACAATTATTAAAAGGGAGGGTCTGTTATGGCTATGGTTTGTTGTGAGCAACATGGAGCACCGAGAGGTATTAGGCACCAGTATGTGGTCAATGTGGAACCGGTGGGATATCCGAACAGCGCTGTTCTATGTTGTCGAAGAGGCTGTTACAAGCCAGGATTAGTGTGGCTTAATGAGGAGGATAAGGCTAACTATGATAAGGGGGAGCGGGAGATAGTAATTTGGGGAATGTCCGTAAAAATAAAAGTAGTGTGAGCATAAACTGCTCCAGCACCTGAAGGTACTGAAGAGGATTAAATATGCTACGACACCCTGAGGGCACAAGGAGGTTAGAAATGGTGCAATCAAGAAGACGGACCCTAACACGGATACAAATTATTGTTCCTTATCCTATGATTACAATTGGGACAGCCGCTTGGGGTAAAGCAGAAAGGGAATTATATAAGGCATCCCAAGAAGCAATAAGATTTGCTGTGCAAAGCCACCCTCAAAAAGAAGACCTCCAAAACTGGCTTGAAAATAGAACGCGCTTAAGCATAACGGTAGAATTTCACCTGAAAAGCCGGAGACTGCAAAGTGATCTTGATAATCTTTTTTCTGACCTTTTGAATCCGTTGGTCGAGGGTGCTTGTGGTCCTAGACCTGCGGGCAAGCCAATACCCCAAACCAAAGATGCCCTATTTTGGAAGGCAACGCTCTTAAAAGTTAAAGACGAGGCCGAAAAGGTAGTTATAGAAATCAGGCCAATTAGGGAAGAAGAGGATTAAACATGAAGCGACACCCTGAGGGCAACATAAGCAGGTTTGTAATCCATGAGCATGAGGCACTGAGAGCTGGCCATCACCATGATTTGAGACTGGAAAGAAATGGCGTGCTCAAAAGCTGGGCAGTGCCAAAGGGTATGCCGGAAGAGCTAGGAGTTCGTAGGCGGGCAGTGCTGGTTGAGGACCATGACTTGAGTTATGGAAAATTTGAAGGCGAGATACCTAGAGGCCAGTACGGCGCTGGTAAGGTCAGAATATGGGACCATGGAACGTATGAGACGAAGTTTTGGAGCGATCTGAAGATAGAGGTGACGTTCCATGGTAAAAGGTTGTGTGGTGAGTATATGTTGCGCTGGATGGAGAGAATGAACAGTTGGCTACTGTGGAAGAGAGGATAGTCTTGCCCACACCGTGCGACGCAATGGGAAAGTTATATACTGTGACTGAGCAACACTTGGGAACTACTCGTTAGAATAGCTTATTAAAACAAGATGAAAAAGCTAAGGGAGCGCCAACATTGAAACAGAGCAAAACAATTGCCGCAGATATTGTTAAATTCGCCCAGGACAATAACCTTAAAATTCACCCGGGGCAAGAGCCTTTGAAGTGGGGGGATCTGGTTCTAAAGAAAGGAGGCGTCTGTCCTTGTATGCCTGGGAGGAACCATTGTCCGTGTGAGTTTGTGCTGGATGACATTAAAGAATTAGGGCGGTGCCGCTGCGGTCTATTTTGTAATGATGCTTATATTGAGGAGTATAACAGGCTCCTAGCTGAATGGAAGTCGAGGAAAAGGTCCCGGTCAACCTTCGCCTTTGTTACCCGCTGCTCTAGCTGGTAGCACCATCCCCTAGCGGATATCTTTCATTTTAGGATCTCACTTCTTCGGAAACATAAGAGAATGTCCTGATGCGACAGAGCCGGCACCAGGTAGTATATCCCCCTTTACACGGCTTCCTTGGGGGGTTATGAAGGCAAACGCTCTCAGAATATTTTAGCCTCTCCAAAAGGTCAGGGTTTGAGCCAAACCACATCTTCCCGCAGCCCGGGCAGTGGCTAAACCAACGGCTGCTCCCTGAAGCAAAGACAGAAGCCAAGGCCCCGCACTCATCGCAGCGAAGATTATATTCGGTTCTCTTCTTTTCCTTTTTGCCAGCCATATCAAACCATAAATCAATCTATCTATGAAGCTAACCATATATTATAACACACTTAATCTAATAAATATTTTGGCATCTATGGCCTTTGACTAATTGGTAAGGTCTGGGGGAGGTAAAGCCAACAGGTGGCTTTACCTATTGGCTTTAGCGGTCTTCAGTAAGGGAGCCAGTCCAATGCTAACCGTCAGAGCCGAGGGAAATATCGTGGGGAATGTCTTGGGACGGTAACGGTGGCTTTAGGTGGCTCTATATTCTAAGCAATGCTTGACATTTTCTTCAAGATTTAAAGAGGGGTTAAAGACAGCATCTAAAGCCTTCTTTGCGTCTCTCGCCCCGTATCCTAGCATTCTCCCAGTTAGGGCCTCCTCAACTTCTTCTCGCTTACAAATTGGTGCCTTTCCACTTACCAAAGCGCTTGAAATGGAGGGTGACATTAGTAGGCTTTGCTCAGCCAGTTTTCCTTCTCCCCAGCTTGCAAGCCCATAGTAAACTAGGGCGGGGCCAATCGGGTTCCCTTGGAAAGCGGCCTCCAAAGACCTGAGTAGAAGACCGTGTAGCTTAACGTCTTGGTCGAGAGAGGGGATATGCCAGGTGTAATATCCCCGGTTGTCTCTTCCTCTCTGCTCGAGTTGGCTCAAATCCCCTTTGCTAATTGCTTCAAGGAAATCCACGGGGAGCTTGAATTTCTCTATCTCTTTCTTGATTGGCTCAATAACAATGCAATTTTCGAAATATTCATGATAACCCTTGGTCCACTCTACTCCTACTGAAGCAACAAGGCTTAAATCGAGAGTGAAATCGTAGTAACAGGGATGGCTTGAGGTAACAAATTTGTAGTAGGGGGCGACGACATACTCTATCTTTTTCAACCACTCAACATTGCGGGTGAAACTTTTCCTAACTTGCTTGCCAACAAGTTCCTCGCTCTTCTCTTCAAGTTCGCTTTCTGAAAAGTAAATTCGGGCATAGCTGAACCACTCAACTACCTCTGGCCTCATTAATAAGTGACGATCCTTCAGGAGGAACTCCACCGCTTGCTTTCTTGTGTTAAAGCTCTTTCCCTTAATCAGTGCCATCTAATACCTTCACCTCGATCCTGCACCCCTCTGATAGGGCCTCGTAAACTTCATTGGGTAACGAATCCAAAAGTTTTAACTTTTCCCCGAGAGTCTCTAAGTCCGTTTTTTCCATTATGCCTATAAGGTTCCTCGTATCTTGGAGCTTCTTTCCTAGCTCCGGGGATAGCATAAGGTCAAAGAAGGTATCGTCGGGCTTGGTATAACTATTAAAGTCACATACTGGGCAATAATAAGAACTCCTATACGAAGAATAGGCGTTGTAAGCTTTATTAACAATAAAGCTTGCCCCGCATTCCCCGCAGTGGATTGAATGCAGGTACAGACCCATGATAATAAAAACGAAGACAGCTCGGCGTTGCGCTGATGTTAGTTCCGTTGAGTACATCCATTCTCTTTCATTCAACCCTTGGAGTTTTAACTCAAGTGTTGGCAAAGTTTCGGGGGCTGAAGGGGAGGTAGTCAGCATGCTGATGAAGAGTTCAAAGAATTCGAATTGCCATTTATGCTTCTCTATCATCTCAGCCCAGCCTTCGAGTAGCTTCCTCTTCGCTTTAGCTTGCTCATCTTGTTCCCTGATTGTTCGATGCTTTATGGCGATTCGCCCATCCAGCCTCCGCAAGGTCTCCCTCCTCTCCCCCTCCTCTCCGGAGAGATTGAGAATAGCTTGCCTCTTTGCTTTCTCCTCCTTTTGCCTTTCTGCTATAGCTTTATTCAGAGAGCCCAAATTCTTGACAGCCTCCCTGATAGTTTTTGCAATGTTGGGGCTAATCCCTGCTTTTAGCGTTGTCTCCCTAACTATAGATTTGAACGTGGGTAAATCCAAACCTATTTTCTTCAGCTCGGCTTTTACACCTATTGTCTCTTCTATATTCTCCCTGACCTCATTATTTTTGCTTAATTCCCGATTAAGCCTCTCTCCATCTTCTTTCAGAATGCGTTTATTTTGCGCTTGCTCACCCTCAAATTTAGTCCTTTCACCATTGCGTTTTTGCTCCCAATCCCTAAATTCACCCCTTGCTTTTTCTACCTTCCCAGTCCAATCTGAGCTTTGCTTCTCCTTCGATGTTATTTGAGAATCGAGTTCTTTGATGTAAGCTTCAACCTGCTTGGAACTCTTCCCCGTTCTCTTCCTCAGCTCCAATAAGTCAAAAGCGGTTGCTCTGAAATCGGTGTCTTGTAGCTCATTGGTAGCTTCGATAAGCTGCGAAACTTGGTCTGGCGAGATTCCTCGTTCCTTCAACCCCGCGCTTATCCTATCCAGCTCCTCGAAATAGGTGAGTGACCAATTCCTGACTATTAGTTCCTTACTAACTTGTTGCTCTGACAGCATTTCACTCCTCCAGCGGTAAGCTCAATATGCCGCTCATAGACTTTTTTAGCGAAACTCTGGGTGCGCTGTCCGCACCGGGTCCTCCCAGGCTCTCACTTCAGCTTCGCCCTTGCCGGTCAACCTGTAGAACTCTCGCTGCTTCAGGAAGTCGTAAATGGCTGGCTCTCGCCTATCAACAGGCTCAACTAAGCCCAACAGTTTGAACCAATGGAAATACTTGGCAAAGCTTGAGTAGTTTGGCCTCTGGAAGAGCTTTTCCCCTATCTCAATCCGTTCCTTGTTTAGGCGCTCAATCTCCTGGCTCAGGGCATAATAGACATCAGCACAACAGGCCTCTCCATGCTTTTCAAAATACGTTTTTGTAAACAGCCCAGGACGATACTCCGATGCGCCTCTTCCCCAGGGAATGGTTATCCTAGGAGGATTTCTAGGTTTCCTCTCCCGGGTTGGCTCTTTTCTTGCTTTCTTAATCCTTGGTCTCCACTCTTTCATCTTCTTCCCATACCTTATCGTAGTCCTCGTGTAAGTCAGCCACCGAATACTGTAGATAGACTGAAGTCGTAGTTGGGTTCGCGTGCCCGAGAATTTTTTGTAACCGCTCTATACTCATGCCTCTCTTTACGCAGTGGATGGCAAAACTATGGCGAAGCACATGTGGATGCAGCTTCCTATGCTTGGAAACGGCTGGGTCGCCTATCTCCTTTATCCCTGCTCTTCTTCCCAGCCCCCAGAATATCTGATCAACTCGTTGCCTGGTGATAGGGAAGAGTAGATCGCCCTTGTAGGGGAACGGCTTTCGCCACTCCAGATACTCCCTCACCATGCCCAAGGTGTCTTGGTCAACAGGAATCACCCTTCTCCGTTCAATCGTTTTGCCATCTCTTTTTCTCTGCTTTTGGATTTTAATCAAGATGGCCCTGTTCTCGAAGTCTATGTCAGATACTTTTATGCCAATGAGCTCCGACACCCTGATGCCGGTGCGCCACGGAATGCGGACAAGCAGCTTGTCCCTGGGGTTGGTGGCAGCGACAATGAGCTTCTCCACCTGCTCAGGCTCAAGATATCCTTTTAGGTCTTTTATGGGTGTTACTTCAGGCATTGCTTATCCTCACTCTTGTATTATGGCTTTACCATAGGTTCCAGACCTCTTTTCTCTGGCTTACGATGGCGGCAATACCATTGAGTAATGTTCCTCTCTGGTATTAGGCCAAGCCTGCAGCCATAAACTGTTTTGCCCTTCCTGTCTTTGTACCAGGGGATCCACTCCTTGCAGCCCCTCTTGCAAAGCTCTCGTTCCCAGTCAAGGTGAGTAGCTCTCAGAGCTGCTTCTTTAGGCATAGTTTGATTTCTCCCTTCACAAAATAACGTTCCTTTGTTTGTTGGTTAATTCGCTACGGTGTAGCAAATTAAAAATCGTCCGCTATTTTTCGACACCCCTTTATTTGCCATACTTCTGGCGCAATTCAGGACTAGCATAACGAAGTAAATACCCGCGCCGGCTTCTCTTGACCTTATCCTTGCTGCCCACTGGCCGGCCCAGCTTTTTCACCTCAGATCAGGTCCAGTCACATCAATAAAATTACCTTGGCACATCTGGGCTAACCGGGATAAAGCGCCATAGCCAATGCGCTCGCCCAAGCTACCCTCAGCCTCTGCTTCTAAGAGGTAATTAGCAGTAACTATTGTAGGTAGTTGCCACTCTAACCGCCTGTCAAAGATAGTCCAGTAGGTTGATTCAATCCAGGGAGAAGGGTTGTCAACGCCTACGTCATCGAGCATAAGGAGTTCCACCGAAAGCACTTGGTTGAGGATATCTGCCTCAGTTTCTGTGCCCCTCTCAGAGAAGGTACGCCGAATGTCCAGGAGGAGGTCGCGGGCTTTCTTAAAAAGCACTGGCTGGCGGAGAGTATGCAACACATAGTTGAGAATGCATAACCCCAGGTGGGTCTTGCCACAGCCATACCCCTGAGAATAGAAAGCCAGCGTCCCGGATTCCATGCTGAAATTCTCGGCATACCTTTTGGCTACCTTAAAGGCAGCTTTCTTGATGGTAGGGTCCGAGTTTTCAAAGGTTACCCCTCGCCACATTTTCGGTATTCTCGCCACAGCTATGAGCTCCCGGTATCTAGCCTCACACTGGGCTGCTTCAGCCTGGCGCTCTCTTTCTTCCTCTTCAGCTGCCTTAACCGCGGAGCACTGGTTGCAGTACCTGCGACTGAGTGGGCCAAGGTCATAGAGCTCAAATTCCTCTCCGCACTCCTGGCAAGGCCGTTTAACCTTCTCCCCCTTAATCCCCAGGAATGCGCCTAATGGGGTGAACCCTCCCCTGCTTCGGCTTTGGTCTAACTCCCTTTCCACTTACTTCTCCTTTCTTCTTTGGGGTTTTGAACCCCTCCACTTTCCACCGCTCCAGAATGGCCTCGATATATTTCAGGTTGCGGTGCTCCAACTTAACAGACTCCGTTAAGGCTTCCTCAAACCAGCCTGGTGGATACTTCTGGGCGATATCCTTTAGACTCTCAGCAATGGCTGGGGTCAGCATCCCGATGTTCTCCTCATAGAGCTTAGAGTTTTTGGCCAAATTTTCATTAGCAGTAGTAGTATATATATTCTTCTGGTCTGGTCTGTTCTGGTCTGTATATAAAGTCTTACTGTTAACTTGTTTACTGTTAGTTTTACCGCCAGTTTTACTCCCCCGGTAGTTTCTCATGTAGTTTTTCATATACTCGGTCCTGCCGAACTCCGTCTGATATTTTCCCCAGTTCTTGATGTGGATAATGCCTTCATTGATGGTGATTTTGTCGACGTCGGGGGCTCGAAGTCTTTCTTTGGTTCTGAGCCAGACATTCAGTGGGGATTTAAAGATTGCAGCGATTTGCTCATCGCTTGGTGGTACTTTTGGTGCTATCACGATTTTACCGGGCTCTGGGGAATCACCAGCAAGGGCTAGCAGCTTGAACCAGAGTGCCTGCTCATCCAGTTCAAGCTCCTCAGATGTAGTGCCGTAGAGTGTCTCCTGAGTCCACAGCTTTATCCAGCGCTTGCGTGGCATCAATTCCTCCTTATGAGGATTATGCGCGGGAGGAACTCATAGCCAGCAGTAAGTAGGAGCACCATCCGCTGGATAGCTGATTGACTACCTTGACCAAGGTATGTTAAATTAACAACAGACATCATATTTACATTCTACCTTTCTTACTAGCCCTGGTTTCGCCGCCAGGGCTTTCACCTTTTTAGGACTAAGCTCCTTAGACTTCAGCTGAATATAATAACCGTTTTGCCCGCTTAAGGTAATAAATGAAATCGGCAAGATTGCCTGTAGCCCGCCCACACATGAACGAATGGACGAATGCCGGCCTATCTTGCCGATCTACGAAAATAAAATCACATCGCCTGTTATTGCGATGGTCTACATCTTGAAGCTCCAACCCTTTTGACAACAGCCAGGCGGCTATATAAAGGTCAGAGGTTTTATAAAGACTGCCTCCTTGCATCATTGCATCCCCCATTTTTAGCTGGTTTCTCCTTTTTACCCCCTAAGAGCCTCTGCCAAAGGCGGCGCCAGGCAGGTGACGGCTCCCTAGTTGGTTGCAGTTGGAGCTGAACCTTTATCCCTCTCCCCATTTCTTACCTTCCAACTTCGCCCGCCTCGGTACCTTCGGAGTGAGACACCCCAGCAAAAGAAAGGCGGGCGCAATCCTTCAAACTTCTTGGTGGATTGCCCGCCCGCCCTACCGAATATTGTAGCCTGAATTTACGCCCCGTCAAGAGCATCGTAGAGTGACAAATCAACCGGCGTATTTACTTTGTCAATGACAGACGGTATGATGCTAACAGAATGCACCATAAAAAATTTTCTTTACTTTCTAAAGAAAAGGATATACCATAAAAGGTAGTTATAACCATACATATAGGATGCATATAGGCTACATAAAGGGAGAAATTTTTATAGAGTTATGCCAAGGGGTCGAGACCCATCGTGGGCAATGAAGACAGCTATATGGGACTTAGCTAGCAAGCTGGGGCCGAAACGTGAAGTAATACTGCGGGACCTTGAGAAGCTTTGTCGTCGCGACATGCCTCTGGAGGGTGAAATTCTTCCTGACCCCCGGACTATCACAAATACCATTAATGAATTGCAGGCTCTTAGCGTAAAAGTGTTGGCCACCTTACCTCCGCATGTCTGGGAGATGCGAAAGGACTATAAAGAAATCCGCCCCAAACTGGAGCGATTAGTGCAGGCAGGAGGTAACATTGTTCCGTCAGTCTTTGAACAAAACCTCAGGGCGCACACTAAAGGTGTGTTTAACCTTCTTGATGCATATGCTAGGCAATTAAAGGTACCCCATGAACCTGAGGACCCTTTTATATTAGATCGCCTAGTAGTCTTTCCTTCCATATTGGAAAAAGAACCCTCATTTGCAGCAGTGGAAGGACACTACAAACACACGAAATTAGGGGAGGACGTAACTGAGTATAAACAAGCGGTGGAGGCATACCAAAGTGCCAGCTTAAAACTTGTGGGAGCTACTATAACCAAGAACTGTCTGATTTCGGAGGCAAAGGTATGGTTAGAACTACTAAGGAAAGTGGTGAGAGTAAAGTTTGCACCAGTGAGGCTCGAACTCTGTTTGGAAGGAATCGAGACAGACCAAGAGACCATCCTTGAGAGGCTTTCAGAGGAAATAAACTTAAGATCCTCAAGCCAAAGTGGCAAGCCCCTTCAACAACTCCTCGAGTTTGTGAGTAGATATAAAGGCGATATGCAGGAGAAAGGCAAAGTAATTATTGAATTACTGGAGGGATTAAAGGAAAATTATGAAATAATGAAAAGGTTAGAGAAGGCTATCATTAGAGACATAGAGGAGGAGAAACTAAAGGCAATCCTACCGCCCGGTACCAAGTGCAAGTTTTGTCCTCCGGCAATCATGGAAGAAGCGGATAGCACGATTAGGGGAGGTGCTTTGTGACAGTACGATTTATTCTTACCGACTATGTTAACCATGCCTTGGCACATGCCGTTTATGACAAACTAAAGGATGGCACTTTTGCTGGACGAATCCCCCCCTGTCCAGGGGTAGTAGCTTTCGGTACTGCTTTACACGAGTGTGAAGCTGAATTACGCTCTACTTTAGAAGACTGGATTTTGGTTGGCCTCAAACTGGGCCATTCTTTGCCAGTAATTGAGGGCATCGACCTTAACAAGGAGCCTAAACGTGAGCCAGTGGAGGCCGTGTAAGCGTCGAGACTTTATTCGCCGCCTCAATAAACTTGGCTTTGAGGGACCATACACTGGAACACGACACCAATTTATGGTCTATAAACAGCACCGTTTAGCAATTCCTTCCACGGCCGAATATTCAGTACCTCAGTTGCGAATGGTGCTATGGGAGGTGGAGCAAATCATAGACCGCCAGATATCCGCTGAGGACTGGGGCCACAACAAATAGCAGTAGGCTCGGTTGCCTCCCTGCCTTGGCAATTAGCCTAACTTGATGCTCACACTCCACTGGCTGGAGCTTAACCCCCTACATAGGTATACAGAAGGGGTAGATACTGGTCACATTGTATCTACCCCCTCAGCCTTACTTCGCTTAGCCAAAACTGGTATCCGGAACGGGAAGCTATTGTTTACTTCCAATTCGGAACATCTTGGTCCCGCATGTGGGGCATATGCCCTGGGTTGCTGGTTTGCCATTCTTCATAGTTATGCTCTTGGCATCCTTCATTTCCTTTTTGGCACGACACTTTACACAATATGCTTGCAT
>SDBT01004802.1_pt1 | contig 22850 bp, 38 predicted proteins | sample 2277101 | NCBI WGS metagenome assembly SDBT01 (sample SAMN10404973, study PRJNA504765) | marine sediment metagenome | isolation source: marine sediment core GS10_PC15, 103 cmbsf | place: Arctic Ocean: Southern Knipovich Ridge | collected 2010 | reverse complement strand
GCCCTCTGCTTCACGGTCGATTGTATCGCACGTTTCGGTATTCGTGTACTCACCGATGTAGGAAAGATCGGGCGACTCATCAGCCGACACCGAAAACTTGACCTGGAATCCTTCAAAGTCCAGCGCGGCAGTCTGCACGTCGCGACCGTAACTTGCATCGATCCAGTCAAGCGCTGGCCGTTCGGGTTGCGCCCGATTCAGTTTGGCTTGATACAGTGCAGACTTTGCAGACATGCCGTATTCGGTACGGTATTTTCTGTAGGTCTCTTTAGTGCTGTCTGTGGAGATTTGTGCTGTGGTCATAATCTGTGTCCTTTCGCTGTGGTCGGTTTCTTGAGTCCAGTCCATGAGTCCAGTCCATGAGTCCAGTCCAATGTACTATGCTGTGGTCGAAAGGTAAAGAGAAAAACTGTTTTGAAATCTGTTATGGAAACTTTGGCTAGCCTTGCGCCGAGCTTTCTGCACCTTGTGCTGCACCTCGTGGTTAATTCACAGTGTGCACTAATCACAATGCGCATAATCACAATGTGCACCTTGACCGGTTGCCTAGCGCCTTGACCGGATCGATTGACCGGCCCGCTAGCGCCCGGCCTAGCGCCCGGCCTTGACCGGCAAGCTTGCGCCCGGCCTTGACCGATAGCCTTGCCGGTAGATTTGCCCGTGCAGATACGCGCAAGTAATCCCAATAGCCTTTTCAGTAGCTCGAAAATTTTATTTTTCCCTTGCTAGTTGCTCGAAAATTTTCATTTTTACCGGTTAGTAGCTACTAGAGTAGCTAACCTAATAGCTAATCTAGTAGCTAACCGGTAGCTCTTCTAATAGCCTACCGGTAGCCTACAGGGTTAGCCTACGCGCAATTAGGCAAGAGGTTAGGGATTGAATACGGGCTAGCGCCCCGACCTAGCGCCGCATTGATTACATAGCGCGTATCCTCAGATATTCCGATATCGGCAAGGGCAATCAATAGAGCGTTTTCGCTTGTCTCTGTATCGGCGTCTATGCAATCAATGCAATTCCCATTAGAGCCTAGCGCCCTGCAATCGGTCAAATCTTCGCAGCAATCGCAAGCCCTTGCGATATCGTTTTCGTCAAGCGATTGCAGAATACTTTTTTCGTCAAGGGATTGCGGGCCGGTTTCCATTCCAGCGCTTGACATGTTAGAAAATATCTCTTCTGCACGGTCACTGAAATCAGATACCGCATTGCGGATATATTCTAAGCTCTCTTCATATTCTCTAGCGCTGAAATCCTCATCATTCAATACGGGGTAATTCTCTAGCGCCGATTCAATTTCTAGCGCCTTGCTATGCTCTTCTGTATCGGGTTGCACAATAATGATTTCAATCCAGCCGCAAGCCCAGTGACCAAATCGATGCACCTCAACTGTTTCACTTTCGCCACCTAGAATCTCTAGCGCGTTTTCAAAATTGGAAAGGTCAAGGGCTTCAGAATCGCGATTTTGACCGCAAGGCAATACTAGCCAATTTTGCCTATCGTCTAATACAATTCCTTTATCGTCAAATGCTGTAGGGCTGTAATTGCTGTAGGTTTCCATGGTCTCTGTTTCCTTGTGCTGTGGTCTGTGGTCGGATTCTGTGTCTGTGTCTAGTAGTCTTCCATAACCTCTTCAGGGTCACCATAGGCCGATTCTGTGGTGCAGTTGCAGTGTGCACAGTAAACGGGTTGCCCCTCATAATGGATAAAGAAACCCGATAGAATCCAGTCCTTATCCTCTTGATATTCTGGATTCTGAAACTCGGCACCATTGCCACCATTGGCGCATTCACTGCAAACGGTCTCGCAATCTTCGGCCATGTATACAATCGGATAACCGCCCGGCCATGCGTAGGCCGGTAATATGGGCTTGTCTGAAACATACTGCACCATACTTTGAAGCTCTTCTGTGGTCTGTTTCTGTAGCATGTCTGTTCCTTTCGCTGTGGTCTAATACTGTGCTGCACGTTAGGTTAACCGCCAGTATATGCACGGTTAACCCGACCTACAGCACAGTACTATTCTCGGATTCCGTAATTATCTACGGTACCGATAGGGTAATTGTCAAGGGTTTCATCATTCCAATTAGTTGCGAAATCTTCATCTCTAAGCAACTGCACGAGTAGACTTTCAATCGATCCGCAATCAAGTCTATCTGTATTGCCATTTAGCAACCCGTGCAATCCTGAAACGATCTTATGAAATTCTACACCTAATACGTAATCTTCTCCCATTTTATAACCTAGTTCGTTTGAAGCTTTCGCATAGTCGCGCAAGCCTTTAATTATCTGCACGATACCCTTTTCGTGCAAGGTCCGTGGATATACCATGGCGTTTCTGTGCCTTGCTATCCACATATCTTTAATCCGTTGTGCTTTTGCCTTTTCTTCTGTGGTGCGATTGTCCATGGTCTGTTTCCTTGTGCTGTGGTTGGATTCTGTGCTCTCTTTTCTGGACTAGTCCGTCATATTGCCTAGCATGGCCATAAACCGGTTACGGTAGCTTGCATCGGCGCTAGGCAAATATTCCAGGATATACGCTGTAACTGCAAGCGCTCTATTCGCTGGCATTTCAAGTAACTGTTCAATCACATATTTACAGTTGCCATTGACAATCGATTCCGCATAAGTGGTTGCCGTATTCGTATGGCAGAAACGGCGATTGAATCGGATCGATACGTAATAGTGCAATTCTGAATTCTCTTGAATCTCTTGCACCTCATCCTCATCATACCCCGATGCCCGGTATTCTGTTTCCACCTCATCCGACGCGCTAGGCACTAAAGGGTAATCTTTCGCGATTGCTTCAAGTCGGCAATCCCCTAGCTCTATCGATTGCATAGCGATAGATTCTAGGCAATCCTCAAGAGCTTCGCGCGGATTGTCGCCGCATCCCGTAACGATATGATCGTATGACGTAAAGGCAACCCCGGCCCCTTGAAAGTACTGCGAAGATTCTAGGCCATGGTCCTCTATATCCCAATTGACCAAAAGGAATTGACCGGTTTCAAGTCCAGTCGATAGGGCTTGTCTGTAATTCTGAAGAGCAATCACAAGGCTTGCATCCACGGCGTTATGGTCGGGGCCTAGTGTCTCGACTTGTGCGGCGATTGCTTCTATGATCCGGTTAACGGCTTGCTGAATCTTCATGGTCTGTTTCCTTTTGCTGTGGTCTGTGGTCGGTTGCTGTGGTCAAGTCTACTTCAGTCTACGTTTCCTATGGATGTAAGGCGCGGATTCTAGCCATGGGGTATCCACGTAATCCCCGTTCCATTCCGTATGACGGACAAATACTGTCTTGACCTTTGACAGATTGTGCAGTGTTTTCCAGGATTGCCAATTGTTAGCCATGGCGCAAATCGGCCCGTTTTCGTTTCCTTGCACCTCGATTGAATCGCTACATACTCCGGCATGGGTCAAGATGATAAGTGTATCTACTGTGTCCAGTTGAATAGTGGCCATAATGTCTGTTTCCTTGTGCTGTGGTTGCTGTGGTTGCTGTGGTCTGTGGTCAAGGCTAGATATCATCCTCAGATAGAAACGTGCCCGTGCGTTCAATGTGAGACCATACGGGCGCTACTTCTTCAAAGGTCTCATAATATGAAATCAGAATCTCTTCTCCCGTGCCGACGATAACCCAGTTTATCATATTCTCCCGTTCCACGGGCTTGCCGGTTACCTCATCGATCCTATCCGATTCCGACTGAATCCACGACTGAACGTCCATGTATTGCGCGTAGGTCTCATCGGCAATCAGTTGAGATTCATTGTATAGATTGACATTGAACAGAAAATAGTTTTCGTGCCCGGTATCGGTCGGGTTCATTCCGGGTTGCCGACTTGTGCAGTACTTTTCAATAAAGGCTAGCGCCGTATCTAGTGTCTGTTTCATAGGTCTGTTTCCTTTGCTGTGGTCTGTGGTCAATTCTATTTGGTCAATGCGCGCCGGACTTTCGCCGTTTTGCCCGTGCCGAAATTGCGAAGTGTGCATACCCAAACGATTGACCAGTTAACGCCGTTCCCTTGCGCAATCCAGAAACGTGCATCCTTTACGGCATCTGCAATACTGTAACCCGGTCTCGGATTCTTCATGGTCTGTTTCCTTGTGCTGTGGTTGCTGTGGTCGGTTGCTGTAATCTACTCTATATCCCGTGCACGGTCAAGGTCTGCAAACGGGCGCTAGCGATATCGTGCCCGGCCAGTAGGCAACCTGCAAAGGTCTCGCGTGCCTTTGCGCCCTTGCTCCAATGCGGCGATTTAATCAACGTCTGGAAAGCTTGCGAGACATAGCTAGCGCCATTGTCTACAGGGTCAATCGTATTCACTTCGGCGAATATGTGCCCGGTAGGATAAGGGCTTGCGCTTTCCCGTAACTGTTTCATTTTCTCGGCAAGGCGCAAGCGCTCACGTCTAAGGCGCAATACTGCGGATAGGGTCTGTTTCTGTTTCATGGTCTGTTTCCTTGTGCTGTGGTCAAGGGTTACAGGTATTTTGTATAACCCAATTCGACTAGGATACTTTTCAGGGTCTCTAGAGACTCATTCTCGAAATTATCGGCCAGTAGGTCAAGGGGGCTGTAACCGCCCGGACCAAAGATATCTGCACCTAAGTCTTTAATGGCCGAATCGATTACTGCTTTACATTTCTTGGATAATGTCTGTTCCATGGTCTGTGCCCTTTCGCTGTGGTCGGTTGCTGTATTCATTAACTATAATCTACAGCTAATGGATAGTGCTGTCAATCGATTATAAATAATTAAATGCAGAAAAGTACTGATTTATTGTAAGCAAATTAACTGTAAATTACTTTTCGGGTTTATTGTAGGCAAGTACCCTTTAATTGCGCTGTAATCGATCCTAAGCAATATTAGGCGCTAGCCATGCGGTCATATGGTCAAGGGCGCTAAATGTAAAATGCGGCGATCCTATGGCCTAGGCTCTAGAGCGATAGCTAGGCTATCATAGCGCCCATAATTAGAGTACTTTTTAGAGCGTTTGCCTATTTGCCCGTATAGGGCGGAATAATGCGGTTATGGTCTGTGCATTGCATAGGCTAGATACGGCATGGTCTGTGCTGTGGTCGGTCTCTAGTGCCTTGTGCGGGCAATTCTAGCGCCTTGCCTATGATCGGGCAATCTGTGCCCGTGCTCGTGCTCGTGCACGGATCGGGGCGCTATGGTCTCTGTAGCCTAATCGATTAGGTGTACCGGTACAATAACTTGTAAGTCTATAAAAATATAAACTGCACAGAAGAGACCTATCTGCACAGAAGATAACTATCCTATAACCTCGTGCATGGGCTTGTGCTTAATGGGTTATTCGTATAACCTAACACTTGAATTCGTAACTATTGGTGAATTCATTAATTTATGTAAATTGTCCCAATATTAATATTGTAATTAAAATAAATAAAATAACTACTATATATATGTTTCATCTGTGTTTACTGTGCAGCTTATAAGTACTTGTCCAGTAAGGGTTTATAGTGCACGGATCTTCTGTGCATATGTGTCTTTCTGTTCATGCTATCGGCTTGCTATGTAACCTGTAACTACTGTGCATAGCGTATGTTAACCTATGTGAGTCATAAGTGAGGTACACCTACGGTCTAATTGTAGCGTATGTTTCCCCCTTTCAAGTACCCTTTAATTGTAAGTATATCAGTGTAGTATACCTTGCACTGTGTGCATGTCCAGTCTATTGTAGGGTAATCTAATTGTCACAATGTACTATGTCAATCTTTTTCGTTGAGGTAGTATATCATTATGACATACCACTACATGTAGTATTTAATTAATCTACAATTAAATCGTACTTTGTACGTGCTATGGCACCGCTACGTGGCACGTTGTGCACGAGAGGGGGTGCCCATACTGATAATGCGAGTCGTAAAAATCGCTCGACCTAAATTTTCCTATTATGCTACAATTACGAGGCGGTTGCGAGGATTCTCTTTCGAGTCCAGGAACCGAGTCCATCGAGCGAGTCCGAGTTTCGAGTCCGGTTTGGCAGTCCTTACTGCACTGATGGGCTGGCCGATGCAATAATGGGCCTAAAATTGAACGAGGGTCACCGAACATTTCCCTAACAATAAAACCAAACAAAACCCTAAGCTCCAAGCGCTCTCCCGACTTACAGACTGCACGGATGAACAGATAACATTTATCCGTGCGCAGAACTTTTTGGAGCTATATTGTAGCGAAATAGAACTCAGCGCATTTAATTGCGCCATAATAGGTACTTGCACCGAAACCCCCGTTTATTGCAGGTAAATAACTCGCGATTCGTAGCCGTACAATTACCTGCCAAGCGCAAGCTCTTCTTGACAACATGTTAGGTGCGACCAGAATATGCTACAATAAAGCCATGAACGAACCGAGGCGCACATGGACCTGGAACGGCATCACCTACCGGGAGAGTTATAGGCTCTGGGGTAAGTGCGAAGGCTGTGGTCGGAATCTTCGGAGAAAAACTGTTGACGAGCGGGGCGGGATACGCTACAGTGAAGCTCGATGCAGATGGGAGTGCCTAAGCTGCCAGCTAAAGCACACCTGATGCCCTGTACCGGAGCCGCCAACCATGCCTAAAACAGTTTGCCCTTTCTGTGCTGGCCCTCTCTACGAGCATGATGTGTCCCGACAGGTTGACGGCCAGCGGTATCACATCGATTGTGTGATCCGACTGTTGAAGGACAAGAACCACGAGCAGACCAAAGCACTTAGAGCAATCAACGACATCCGAAACAGTATCATCGCTCTAGCCACTATGAATTGGTCAGCGCACATATACCCGCTCGTCGCTGCATTGAACGAGGCTGGCTACGAGAGCGATGACTACGAAGAGGCCAAGGCCAAAGCACAGACGCTCATCGATCAGCGGGACAGAGCATTCAAGATGGTTGAGATCGCCGAGACTGCACTTGAAAAAATCACCGACAAGAACATCTACGTGAAACCCGGCACACACATAAGCACTTCCATGAGAATCTTCGCAGAGGAAGCCATCGACGAAATGAAAAAGCACGAGGTCACTGGACGGAAGGAAGCCTAATGCCAGTAATCCTGACCTGCCGAATGCGGGACTGCACAGTCTCCAAAGAATTCGACAAGAGCGACGTGCCTGACTGTTGGTGGTGCCCCCGTTGCAGCACTGTCATGCCAAGCTCAGACGACATCTCCGAGGGTGTGGGCGCGAAGCCCTTCCTGAATGAATACCAGCGCACGCTGCGACCGGACGCGGGCGAGAACCTTGAATTGGAAGATGGTGGGCGTTGTTCACCCGACGAGATTACTGGAAAGATCATTGTCCACCTGACCGACGATCAGACCGAACAGTTACGGAAGCTGTTGAAAGAGCACGGTGATCCGCAGTTGGGCCTGCGCCCGCCACCCACACCACTCGTGCCACCGTACCCGACAGAAACACTCAAAGCGTTGCGTGCTGAAAATAATCAGCTTCACATGGACAAGGCCGAGTGCATCGAAGACATCACGAAGCTGACCAAAGCCCTCACAGCGATCAAGCTGCTCTCCACCGGCACACGCAAGGACGCCTATGAACTCATCACGGGCATTGTGGACGGAGCACTCTAATGACAACTGACACCGTACCCTACCTCGTCGGGATGCCAACGCTCTCGCGCCTGAACGACAACAGTGATCGGATCGAAACGATTCGGCTGTTCATGCGCCACCTGATGAAGGACGAGGGCATGAAGGTCTCTGGTCTCGTGGAAGACAGCCCCTCGCCTGAGACCCTGATCCACACGCTCGACAACGATCTCATCAAAGAATTGATCTACGAATTCCTTGTCATCGACCCTGACCAACTGGCCGACGAGATGAAACGCTTCGAGGCTATGTTGGTCCAGGTGAACAGCGTGACCGATGTGGTCAAGAATCTGGTGAAATCCTAATGACCACAACGATCAGATACGTCACCCAAGCTGTCATCGATGAGATCGAAAAAAAGATCAGTGCCAAGCTCGGATGGGTGTGGAAAGGGAGTCTTGAGAAAGCGGTAGCTCGGGCAATTGAATCTGCTGAGAAGGTGGATCAGAAGCACCCGCCCGACATCTTACAGGACGACTCGATCCCGAACGCCTTCAGGAAACTGAGAGGTGCCCTGCGCGAACAGTCGCGGATCTACAACAAGTTCTTGAGAGGTGAACACTACAGCAAGGACAGGTACGGTCCTGGCATCTACAAGACGTGGGTAGTCACCACGTGGGGGAAAGCACTCAAGCTGGCCGACAAATCTGTGCGCGTTGCTGTTGAGGAATTATGGAGCCTGATGTAATGGCCGATTACAAATGGACACCCGCCGACTTCGATCAGATCCACCTCTTCCGGGAGAACGGAGTCTACTCGAAGCTTGCAGCGAAGCGAGGCACCCAGCCGTCTGACGTGTTCATTCTTCAAGGGACCATCCAGCACATGACCCTCGTGGCCATGCAGTACCACGAGCCAGGACGCTACGTGCGATGGGGCTTGAGATTGGTCAGACAGATGGCCCGTGGCAAATTGGAGTTCGCCGACATCGAACTGTCGTGGTCCAGGATCTACCGCTTGCTTCAGCCGCTCATCGGCGACAAGCATTTCATCGAAGTATATCCGCGTGAGTGCGATCTGATTGACACTGCCCCGGCCAGATGGTTCTGGGTATTGCCACGTTCGGTGTTGCCACATTCTTTCAACTTGAAGTGAGCCGAGATGCCTGTACCTGAACAAATCCACGTGCTCACACTTCGCTGCTGCATCGGCGGCGGCGTCGATGCGCTTGAGTGTGGCGAGAAAGGCTTCGTGCCGACGAAAGAGTTGCCAGACTGCTTCGATGGCTTCTGGTACTGTATCAATCACCGAGGCAAGGATCAGTTCACACGAAAGGACGAGCCGCCTGATGCCCACGTACCTATGCTGTAGTCAGCCACACTGCTACGAGAGACAGCTTCAGAGCCAAGTCACGGAACGGAACGGACTCTGGTACTGCCCCAAGCACAAGACGCTCGAAGATCGGATGTGCCAATACTCCGACTGTAGTATGCCCGGAATTTTCACGGACAAAAAGCTCGATGGAGTGGGCTACTGTATGCACCATCGCCGCGTGATGTTCGATGGCTTGAAAGAGAACGAGGTCACTCGACTCAGGAAGGCATTTGATCTCGTGGGCAAGTGGCTGTCAGCCGCACAGGAAGACCCGGCAGTGTGCGACGAGATGAAAGCTGACATCGCGAAAGCATTTGAATTGAGAGGACCAATCGATGCCTAAAGACGAAAAGAAATTCGACCTGACCATCCAGCAGGAAGCCGACCTCGCGCAGTCTGCGAATGAATGGATCAACCTGCTGATCGAAAAGAAACTCGTAGACCCGTTCAAGCACGCGGCGATTGCTGCGATCATCTCTCGCGCCATGCGGGACACGGCCCTCGGCCAGATGAAAGAGATCAACACCCTGCGCACCTCGCTCAAAGAGGCAGGTGAGCACCTGAGCAAGCTGACGACGCATGGTGTGAAGCTCGAAGCAAACGGGACCATACTGTCAAATCATCTCAGCGTTGCAAATGAAATCGGTGACGAGGCGGCGAAAGCCCTGGACTTCCTGAGCCGACAGGAGTGCGACTGTGAAGACGGGTCTGGACCTACAGGCAAGCACGGAGAAGGGTGCTCTGTCTGGATCGCCGCCGAGGCTCTGATCGCGATGAGAAAACTGATGGAAGGAATTCTCTGATGCCTGAAGTATTCAACTGCCCGGATTGTGCTGGCCCGTCGAAGTCGCCGCCGATGATATACGATACGGTGACCTTTGTTCAAGGCACCAGCACACTGCGCTGTATGCAGTGTGTTCGTACTTGGGAAACAGGACTTTTCCACGAGAGATTCATTGGAAAGGGCACTGTGAACCCACCTGAGCCAAGTGCGCCCCCGCTGATACTGACGCCTCGCGACGACCTAGAGGCACAGATGGGACCGGACCCAAGCAAGAGCCCCGCTGTAGGTGACTTCAATCCACCGAAGCAGAAGGCGAAAGAGGCACCGATCCAAACTGCCGACCAGAACAAGTACAATGAGCAGGTGGACAAAGCCCATAAAGAACTGATATTGCTCATGGCTTTCAACAACTGCACCGAAGAAAACGTGCGCGACATCTTGATTCGGATCTCATCGAACTGCTATGCGATGGGCTACCAGGAAGGCTTGGACCGAAAGAAATAGGCGCAGGGGCGTCCTGGCCTGTCGTCAGGTACGGTGGGAGTCGGGACGTACCCCGAACTGGCTCTCTTCCTAGCGAAAGCGTCCCTGCGCCATTTAGGAGATCCGATGGTTGACCCCAACGATGAGCACTGCCCGAACAGTAAAGACGACCGAGGGCACTGCCCGCACTGGTGGGATGGCGATGGCTGCTGCTGGTGTGAATCTCCACCGATGTCGCAAGAGGAAATGCTTGAGAATGGAATGATCGAAGGCCCTGTTGATCCTGAAGCTCATGCGAAACGTGTTCAAGCTTGGCGGGATCGGCAAACAATAAAAAAGGATCAACCAAATGTACGGACTGACACAGGAAGAGTTGACGGATTGGCAGAACAACCTGGAATACAATCCAGTTCACCAGAAGATTGACAAGTACCTAAAGACTGCGCTTGAAGACAACGGCAAGTATGAAGAGGCGTTCTCGCTGCTGAAGCCGTGGATCAAGCTAGTCCAGGGCGCATTCCGCGAGATGCAGACCGACTTCAAGCGTGCGTTTGAATTACGTGGAGAGATATTAGATGAATGAATTGGATGAGTATCCTCACGGAACTTTCGTGATGAGAAGATCGCGAGGGGATGAAGATGACGGCTTTCAGTGACATCCATTTTCGTTTGGGCAGGTTGTCCAGCACGTGCAAGAAGACAGAGCATCCCGACCAGAGGCACCGTTGTCTTGGCCCGAGAAATGGACGGAAATAATTATCATACCGTTTGATTCTCGCATGTCTAAAGAGGTTGACGATGGTTGGTTGCAATGGGCACCAGAGGAATGCAGGAAAATCCCCGCATGGGGTTTTGTCATCCTGTGTATCTTGTGGCCCGTTCTACGACTCCTGTACCGACACTCGTTGGTCGGACAGAGTACGGATCGAGGTGAGAAACCATGAACGCACTGCCGAGACCTACAGCCAAATGCTATGACTGTGAAGAGGACAGGCCGGGAGAGTACGTGCATCGGGTTTGGTTCTGCACGGATTGTCTTCTGCGCATGTGCCGATCCGACAAGAATCAATACATCCGAGACCGCGACTACTGGAAGAAAAAGGCCGGGGAGAATGAACTACTATTCAACGCTAGAGTTTTAGAACTTGAGAAGGACATGCAGAAGTCACGCGAACTCGGCATGGAGATGGTCAACGCTGCCGAGGCTACAGGCATGGTGCTCAATCAGAAGAATAACAAGAGCCGATTCATAGTAGCTGTCAGAAATCTACGGGAGTTCCTATGTCAACGCTAGAGTGTTGCAGCCAATGCGCCTTCAAACACTCCCGGCAGGCACAGTACTGTGGCTACATGGGCAATGCACACCAGTACTACATCCTGGACTGCGAGACCTGTGGCAAGACCGTTGTGAATCAGACGGGACAGTGTTGTGCAAACAACTGTAAAGAGAATCACGGCGGTAAATGGCACTTGACTTTCTCATCTCCTGGGGTACTCTTGAAAGTATTCGATCCGATCTCGGGTCAAAGTCTTGTGGGGAAGGATGAGGATGTCTGAGCCTAGAGACACAAAGACCTGTGAAGTGTGTGGGAAAGTTTTCACACGCCAAGAGAAGAAACTGACCGTACTACAGTGGCTCGGCAGGAAGTTTTGCAGCCGCGAGTGTATGAAGAAAGACCCAACCCGAAAGCGATGGGGAAATAGATGAGAGCGATCATACGGACAACTTCAAAGGGTGCCGATGTTCACAGTGGCGGCTACGCGCCGACTACTGCCGCTGAGAAGAACGACCAGGAAACAGATCACGCTTACGAGGACCGGCTTGTCGAGTTGCGGACGAAAGCCTTGTTTGCGCTCGGCAGGAACGAAGACGTGAGCAAGGTCGAATTGCTCCAAGTGGTCATCACGCAGATCGGCAAAGACGGATTCCATTGGAAGCACAATAACATCAGTATTCCTCGGTTCGAGCAGTGGGGGCAGGCAACGCGATTGGAAAACGAAAGGATCTTCAATGCTCGAACCTGAACTCAACTACATGGGCATGTCCAAGGACCAACTCGAAGACCTGATGATGGACGCCAGCGAAGAGCAAGAGCAACTGATCGTGATTGAACTTGCCCGTCGTGGAGAGGTGTCGAAGATCTGTGGGGAGTGCGGTGAGGCCATTGGGCACGGGCTATTCTGCAAAAAGCACTCATTTATGTCTATCGCCTCTCTCAGTAAGCGGTGACTGACCTGATTGAAAGATTCGGTTGGTTCTTGACAGGTGCCTCTCTCGGTAGCATCCTGACAGCAGGGTATTACCTTGCGAGGGTGCTTTTACGTGGCCGACATCCCGAAGATACCAGTGAACCCGGCGATAACAGCACTGATGCAGCCGGTGAAGACACCTAAATACGGTCCTGAGTTCGATGAAGCCAAGGAACAGGCCCCGACACAAGCCCCTGAGCCCACCAAAGCAGTACAGCTAGTTAAACCAACCGCTCGACACCGTGAAATCGACGAATTCACCAACGAAGATCACGGAATTCGCTTCAATCTCTCCGACAAACCACTTGATCGGTACACTGAAGGGCTTCTAGAGCAGCCGACGCTCGAAGATGAGCTTCGATTGCCGATGAACCGGCAAGAACTGACTCGACAGGTCATTGAGAGGGCGTTTTTCGAGGAAGGCGCGTCACTTGAAGACCTCGCACCCTACAGAGTCAAGGCTGCGTGGCGAATCGTCCGCGAGATGTGCCGGATCAAGGGACTCGCGCACGCTGAAGACACTTTGATCGATGCGTTGGAGCCAACTCAGTTCAACATGGACCAGTGGACCATACCTGAGCCGTGGTTGCGCCCGCCGACAGTGCCGATCAGTTCTCTTTCGCAAACGGTCATCAAATATTACAAGCAAGTGGAAGAGATGAGCCCGAAGTTTCAGTACAAGCGGCACATCCTCGGTGCGGCTGAAGGACAGCCCGACCACACAGTGTATCCTGGCCTCGCACTGTTGCCGCCAACGATCCCGTGGCAGTGGTGGGAACAAGATCCTGCAAGCCAACGTCACGCGCTCATGGAAAACTACGATGAGCATGAAGACCTCGCTCTTGTTTTCTACACGAAGGTCGTGAATCAGATCGCACAAGAGTTGCAGATCGAACAGGGCTCTCGCGACGACGCAGATCAGGGACGCTACGGCATGAAGGGCCTGACCGACGTGGCAACGATCCGACAAGCGTTCCCTTCGAGATTCCAGATCGTTGCGTATGAAGAGTTGCTGATCGAAGAAACACTCGAAACGATGACGCGCAAGGGACAGACACGCGCCAGGAAAATTTTACGCGACCGGCACGGACTCACGCGGCGAGAAATCGAAGGACTCTGCAAGATCGCCAAGGCTTACGTGCGTAAGCAACTCGACGCCGACATCGAAGAGGACCGCGCTTTCATGGTCACGCGCCTCGAAGAGTTTGTGCTGCGTGCGAGAGACGCCATGGACCTGCGTGCGGAACTGGCTGGCATGAAACAGTTGGCCATCGTACTCGGACTCGGACGCTCAGAGATGGGTGACGCGATGAGCGATTTCTTGAATGTAGTTTCAGAGGTCGCGGGCTCCCGAGGCGATATGCCGAAGCTGGAAGAGGGCGAATTTGAAGTGATTCGTTGACAAATTTGGCTCGATTTTCTACACTGAGACCATGGAACCTTGGGTCACATGGGCAATTCAGGGCGTCATCGTCCTCGTCATTTCAGTGGTCGGCGCGTATATCCGTAGCATCGTCAACGGTCTGAAGGAAGACATCGCGGAAAACAAGAAAGCCATCGGTGAGAATGCCGGTGACATCGAAGTAAATGAGAAGGGCATCATCACAGCGAAAAAAGAGTTCTACGAGCACCTTGAAGAAAAACACTATACAAAAGAAACGATGGACGCTAAGATAATTGCCTTGAAGTACCGGCAGCGCAGCGGTCGAGGTGAAGACCCGAACGTCACACTTTAGAAAGGATCAACATCATGGCCAGCAAGAAAAAGTCAAGTTGGAAGACGACGCTCGGCGGCATCCTCATGGGTGTCGGTGCGCCTCTCGCCGGAATGGGCGAGGGCATCTACGCGACCATCGGCACTGTGATGATGGCAATGGGCGGCGTCCTGGTTGGCGTCAGCGCACGTGACAGCAACGTGAGCAGCGAAGACGCGGGCGCAATCGGCAAGTAATGGGCTGGATCGTCACAGTCTTCAGGGCTATCGGCGTGTTCCTGAAACAGGTTCTCCCGGATATCGGCGAACGCCTCAAACAGCGTCGTTCTGCCAAGTTTATAGGCAAGGATGACGATTTGCAGGCCGATATGGAAAAAGATCTTGAAAATCAGATCGGTTTCGACGATAATTCGGCAGATGGTACGGAGCCGGATGATGCGGGTAATTCGTAATTTCTTCTTCCTCATAGCACTGTCCAGTTGTGCAGCGGGTTGTAATTGGTTTGGTGGCTTCCGTCCATCGGAAGTCATCAAACACCCCGACGCTCCTGTGCTCATCGCTGAAGTCAAGGGTGAGTACGCACGCGGCTACGTGTGGGACAGCGAGGCAAAAGAACTGACCGACTTTGGTTGGTTCCATCTTGATAATTCTAGTCTGGCAAATCGGACGATCCTGACCTACGATTGGGAAAAGTTCGTCAAGAAAGCCAAAGCCAAAGCCCGTGAAATTGGATCACGTTAGCGGCGGCACAGGAGAGTAACATGGGACTGAACTACGGTGGACATCACGACTTCCCGAAAGAAGAAGTGCTCGACGCTGTTGTAGCTGATGTTGTCGGTCCCGCGTTCGATGCCGAGGACTATCAGGAAATCTGCATCCAGGTCAAAGCCGATGTCATCACGCTCGGTGCAGACATCATCCTTCAAAAATCGATTGATGGGGGAGTCACTTTCCTTTCGGTCGCGCAGATCGATAAGGCAACTGTCGCTGCCGGTGGCAACAAGACGCACGAGTTCAAACTGTTCGATGAGCCGATTGGCATCTACAAAATCGAGATCGATAACAGGGCTGACGGAACGTACACGGGCACTGCACGCGCCGCGAGATAGAGGATAGCACATGACGATTTCTATCAACGGTATCAATCAGTCTGTCCCGTCGAGTGAAGACTACGGGCGTGCTGTGCAGGACATCACAATCCTGAAGACTGTTGGCCCATCTGAACGCGCCGATCAGCAGCACGTCTATGTCGAAGATCAGCTACGCCCTTACTACTTCGATCTTCAGAGCGTCAGTGCCGAGAGCCTTCCCGACATTGTTGAGCCCGGTGATTCTCCCGCCGCTGGCCGATGGATCAGACTTCCGGGGGCAGGGGGCGCACCTGCGCCTCACGCTGCGTCACACACTGACGGCTCCGATCAGATCGCTGCTGTAACAGGTGCCGTCAATGGCCTGATGATTGCAGCGGACAAAACGAAACTGGATGGCATCGGTGCGCTTGCAAATGTGACTTCTGTGTTCGGTCGCACTGGTGTGGTCATCGCTACGGTAGGTGACTATCAACATTCAGATATTATAGGTCTCGGCTCCGATGATCATCACGCCGAGCTTCACGCAGCCGATCATGTCACTGGTGGTGCCCAAAAGATTCGGGACGCCACAGCCGCAGTCGATGGACTCGCGACAGCCGCACAGATTTCAAAGCTGGACGGCATCGCTGCATTGGCCGATGTCACAGGCGCGAACGCTCCACAGGCGCACGCGCTCTCTCACAAAGGCGGCGGCGGGGATGAGATTGCATTTGTCACAGGTGCCTTGAATGGCCTGATGACAGCAGGCGACAAGACGAAACTGGACGGCATCATTGCAGGTGCCCAAGTGCAATCTGTGTTCGGTCGCACCGGGGCTGTTGGTGCTCAAGCGAACGACTATACTCATGCACAGCTTTCAGCCATCGGCGTTGACGACCACCATGCCCAAAGCCACAGGGCAAGTCACATCGCAGGTGGTGGTGATGCTTTCCTGACGACTGACTTCATCGATGGAATCATTGCGCGAATCCGCACGACGACAGGGCCGACTGACATGCTTGTCGGAGCGGTCGCAGACGGAGAGTTCCTGAAGAGAGTTGGCGGGACCATCGTTGGCGGGACAGCGGGTGGTGGTGGCGATATGCTGGCCGATGGCACAGTGCCTTGGACCGGCACCCAAGTTCCCACCACGACCAACATTGAAGGCATCGGAACGACCACAAAGACGTTCAAGGAAATTCTTGTCAACATCGTTCAGCCCGGTACTGGCAGGGATCTTGATCTAAATAGCGAAGACGGTTCCGTATCGCTTTCGATTAGCAACAATGCGTTGACCATCAGCCACAGGATACAGCCGGCTGGAACCAACCTTACAGCTATCGGTACGACTGCCTTAGCACTCAAGGAATTCATCGGGAACATTCTCCGGCCCGGTACGGCTAAGGACCTCGACCTAAAGAATGCTGGCGGCACGACGATAATCCAGTTGCCGAACGGTGGCGGGTTGACGTTCGCCGCGTCTCTTGATTTCGGCGCGGACAACACTCACGACGTGGGAGACGCTACTGCCGCTGCGCGTGTAGTCTACGGGAACGTCCTGCAACCCGGCAGCACGGGATTGCCGAGTCTTCTGATTAAGGATGCGGCGGCAAATACCGTCATTACTGTCAGTAACGCTGGTGACCTTATCCTAGACCCCGTTGGTGGCATTCAGGTTAAGTCCGCTGTAACGCCGGATGTGACGAACACGCTCGATTTTGGAACACCCGGTTTCGTCTTCCGTACAATGCACGCGAACGAAGTTCATCCTGGGACTGGCGTATCTCTAACGATCAGTAGTGGAGATGGAACGAGTGCCATTGTTGTAACGGACACGGAAATAACGATTCACGATGACATTGAGTTGGGTAGTGATAACGCTCTTGACATCGGGAAGGGTGGCGGAGCATTGCGGCGGGTGTTTTCCAATAACATTCGACCGAGCGGCAACCCTTTGAAGCTCGAAGCGGCGAACGGTGGGCAACGTATCGCCGTAGATAATACGGGCATACACTTCTTCACCGGTGCGACGGTTGCTCAAGCGGCGGCTTTAACAGCCGCAGACGCCAGCGTAATAGATGCAACCTACGGCGCGACGGAAGAAGCCGTATTAAACAACGTCCGAACCCGTCTCAATGAAGTCGATACGCTACTAGATAATTACGGATTAATTGCGTAATCACCAAAGACAAAAAAAGGATCAACCCCGTGGCTAGGAAAAAGAAAAAAAGCATCGTCACCATTCCAACGAGCAAGCAAGTTCACTTGTCGCCGAATCAGTGCGAACTGCTCTACGTGATGCTTAACAATGTTCAGCCAAAAGAAGCGGGGGGCATCCGGTATGTGATGATCCTCAGTGATATAATCAAGTCGCTTGGATCGGAAAGAAAAGAAGACCTGATCGATGATCGTCAAGATTTCGTCAGACGATTCACTCGTGTCAGGGCAGGCGACGACGGACTTGTTGAGCGCAGAGCGATCAAGAAAGAGTTGGAAGATTGGTTAGAGGAACAAAAACTCACGAATGAAGTTTTCCCTTCTGACGAGGATACGATTGCTGTCACCATCCCGCCAGAATCCAGCACAGTTCTCTTGAACGTGCTCATTCATCACTCTCGGATACAGACGGGGCCGGGTCTTGTTGCAATTATGGAACTCTGTGATAAGTTTGAGTTTAGATCAGAGTTCTTAGCGCAAGCCGCGATAGTAGACGCGGACGACGAAAAGAAAGAACAGGAAGCACGTGACGCTGCCAAAAAGTAAAGGATAACCATGGAACTCGTTGCACTAAAAATTCAGATCACGCAGCAGGGTGGCGAGTATCGCTACCCGGCCTTCAATCAGATCACGCCCGCATTCCGTGGCAACACGGACTGGACGAAGTACATCGACCAGTATGGCGGGTGGCTGTATGACAATTGCTGCGACTTCAACGAGATCGACGAAGAGAGCCCTGACGTGGGTGTCAGGATCGGCGTGTTCTGTGTGCCTGAAGAGTTCGCCAAGGAAGCTATCGATCTCTTCCCGGATCTAGTCTCTGTGATCGATGAGACCGCGCTAGAGCACTTCTACGACAACCGGGCTATGATTAGGGTGCCCGCCGAGAAGATCGACGAGGCTGTCCTGAATGGCCTCAGAGCCAAGTATGGCCAGCCGACCGGGGCGCTCGACACGTCTGTGATGACGGACGAAGAGAAAGAGATGCTTGATCCTGAAAGCCCTCGCCCTGGAATCGTCAAGAACAAGAAGCGCAAGTTTGCCGACGTGAAAGCCGCCAAGCAGATCGAGATCAAAACTCTGGACTAGTCCGAGAAAGGGCAGTCATGGCGGGAAATGGAACAGCAGTCTTGAAAGATCCTCGCGTTGATAGAGTGATGACGTGGGTACTTGCGTTGCTCGTCACCTGTTCGCTGGCATGGGGTGCGACTACGTTCAGTGATCTGAAGTCAGAGATGAAGACGCTCAACACGAGCGTCAACGGTCTCCACACCTCTGTCAAGGTGCTTGAGACTTCTCAGAAGGAAATCGCCGAACTGAAGGACGATCTGAGAAAGGTGCGCGACCGAGTACGGTTGCTAGAGATTAGCGTAGCCGGGGCTCGGGTCCAATAATGTATGGGACTATTCGAGCGAAGATTTCGACCGTTCTACGAACACATTAGCAATAATATATTTGCCTTCTGTGAAGCACTCAATTTCACGCCCACGTTCCAGCAGGCATGGCTGCTCAAGGCTGTGCAGGATGGTCATCGCCGGATCGCAGTGAAGAGCGGTCAGGGACCGGGCAAGACCACTGCCACGGCTGTCATCGGCCTGTGGCGTGCCTTCCGTAACATTAATGCCCTCGCTATCGTCACAGCGCCCACGATGCGCCAGTGTAAGGATGTCTGGCTCGTGGAAGCCCGACGCCGGATGGAAAACGCCAACCCGATGCTGAAGCAATTCGTCAAGATCACGAAGACGAAGGTAGAGATCGGGGGTAAGCCGGATTGGGGCGTCAAGCTGGTGACAGCGACTCGTGAAGAGAACGCGCAGGGCTACCACGAAGAGCACATGACCGTGATCGGTGAGGAAGCCTCTGGCATCCCCCGTGAGCTTATCACGCAGTTCAAGGGCACACTCTCGAACCCTGACAGCCTGTTCATCCTGATCGGTAACCCGAACACTCGCGACTGCGCTTTCTTCGACTGCTTCAACAGCCTGCGTCACCAGTGGCACACGATCACGTTCAATGCTGAAGACACTCCTACGAAGATCGTTGACCCACAGCGTAACCGTGACCTGGAAGAAGAGTTCGGCAAGGACAGTGATGTTTACCGCATCCGTGTCCTCGGTGAATTCCCTCACAGCGATCCGAACTGTGTCATGTCGTCTGAGCATCTTGAGAAGGCGTGTGAGACGGACATGATTGAGATGTCCATGCTGCGCCGAGGCGATGAGTTTGGCGGCGGCAGGGCTCGACAGTTCGGAATTGACTTCTCGCGCTACGGTGGTGACGAGAGCACGATCTATCAGCGTTCCGGCAACGCCATCGTTCATTGGGAACGCTTCGCACATACTGATCCTTCAATCGTTTGCAACAAAGTTTTCAGAATGCAGCACGAGCACAAGTGGTCAGATGAAGATACGCTCTACGTGCCGGATGCGGGTGGCATGGGTCAGGGCATCATGCACAAATTCCACGACGCGGGAAAGAACGTGTTGGAGTTTCACAACGGTGGCTCTGCCATCGATAGTAGTCAGTACGCGAACAAGATCACCGAGGCATGGTTCCACATGTCGCATCTTGTCAGGGAAGGAAAGTGCCACATCCCGAAAGACAATCGGCTCATCCAACAGCTTTCGACTCGACGCTACTACACGAATCGCCAGGGCAAGTTGATACTCGAAACGAAGGATGAGTTTATGAAGCGGGGTTACGACTCTCCTGACCGGGCAGACGGCTGCGTGCTGGCGTTCTACGATCAAGAGGAAGCTCAGGGACATACCTACAGCAAGGGCAGCACCAGAGCGAGGCCCGGAGTAGAAGTCAGGGTGGCCTCGTGAAGTGTCCTAACTGCGACAGCCGGATGACCGTGACTCACAGCTACTCTGCTGGCCCCAAGGCGTATACGAAGCGCCTTGAGTGCTCTGACGAGAAGTGTGGCACCATGGCGACAGCCACGCTCATCATGGTGAGCGTCAACCCTGGATATGGTGAGGGCGCGGCGGCGTTGGCAAAGAGGTTGAGAGATAAGCCGGAAGTTGTCGTAATTTCGGACTAGTCCGAAGGTTGCATACCTGTGTCTTCGTCGCCTTCGGGTTCTTCGTCCTGCTGTTCTGCTTCTTCGATGTCGGCGGGAACGTGAATCTCATCTTTCGTTTCGGGATCGCTGCTGTACGCTGTCTCCAAGATTGCGCGGTGCACGCTGCCTTCGATGGTCAGCAAGAAGCCATCGATGGCGTGGCCTTCGGCGTCCTGCATCCCGAACGGTTGAGCATCGTCCAGCTTTGCGCTGCTGCTCGAAACCTTGTCCACGCCCTTTAGAGGCTCACCGAACTTGTCACAGAGTGTATACAGCATGATCGATCCTTTCTAAAGTAAATACGCTGGCGACGGGTCTTCTAGTTCCCGAAATGCAACCTCTGCCTATTGGCAAAATTACCATTGGATGTACTGTCCCGAGCTACACGATGCCACCTTTTGTCTGACTGCCAAGAGACCTCGCTTTGGCTGCACAGGATACATCCCGCCAGTATTTTTGGTGGAGTCGGCGGGAATCGAACCCGCGTCCTGAGAAGCTTCAAGCTGCGCTTCTACGTGCGTATCTGATGCGACTTCTTAACGAGAGCCACCCATCAGCAGGCATACCCGGTGGTCTTTGCCAACTGTCAGACCGTCTTTCCGGCTCAGTCAGCCCTACGGGGCACGGTCCTAGTTTGGTAACCTCGCACTAGGCAGCAAGGGCGAGTTCAGGCTTGCGCCCGAAGTTCGCTTTGACGATCTTGTCGTCTTTCGCACTTAGTTTGTCGGTGAGGATTTAACGAGGCCAACACCTTTCCTCGGCACGCTACTACAGCCATCCATCATCCAGTCGATACCAGTTCGACCCCAGATTTTCATAGAACTACTGCGGGACCAACTTACCACCTAGCTCGGCATCGGTCAAGGGAATTCCCCGGATGCCGAGTGGCTTCATCACATCGTCATCCATCGCCAGCGGAATCAGCCAGCGTAGGTTGAAGATGATGTTATCCGGCAGCGCCTTCGGATCATGCACCATCACCTGCTCTTTCTCCATGGTCTTAACCTTCATCACGAAGAGGCTCATGTAGTAGAAGAAAACAACTTCCCAATCATCGCCTCGCAGCGTGACGATCTCTGTCCAGTTGTTTGACGTGAAGTAGACGCCGGTTTCTTCCTTGAACTCTCGGGTCATGGCTTCCTCGGGAAGCTCACCCTTCTCTATCTTTCCACCGATCCCGTTCCACTTGCCCTTCTGCCACTTCGGCTTTTCTTTCTTGATAAGGCAGACGAGTTGCTTGGAAGGGTGAAACACAAAGCCACACACATATCTAGTCATGGTCTTGCCCTCAGTTGTCATGCCGTAGTCTAACCTGGAAGGCTAAGAGAGTCAAGCGTAAAACTCTCGGTAGGTAGGATCAACAAAGACACTACCGAGAGAACCGCCACATTGGCAGTTTTTCTATGCGGCCCATGTAGCCGTCTGAGAGAATACGGCGAAGCCTGTATCGATAATCATAAACTTTGTTTTTCCGCCTGTGACATCTACATCGATGGCGACAATCCCGTCTGTATGCGTTTGGAACTCTGCATATTCGGTGGCGTGGTTGAAGAACTTCGTTGCTGGACCCACGACAACCATACTGTTGAGTGCGGTAGCGTCAGCGGGACCGAAGGCCGTCTCTGCCATCCAGACCTTGATTGTTCGCCGTTCGGCTAGGTTGTTGTTCTCCACATCTCGAAGTTGGAGAGTGAATTTGATAACGTCGGGAACTTCGGCACCTACAACGATGTCGAGCTTGCGGGGCTCACGCGGACTGACATCGATCCAGTTGGCCCCGTCTGATAGCAGAAGCCGTTGCTTCTTTCCAGCCTCGACTACGAGAGCCAAGCAGTTGTCGAAGCCCCCAGCAGCGGGCAATCCGGCGAACGTCGTGAAGACCTTCAGCGGTATTGGGCTATCGAATATTAGATCGAAGTTGGAGTTCATCTCGGCATCCCAACCTTCAATGCCTTGATTGATGATGTCTGCGATTGGGCGGGCCATTAGTTCTTCTCCATGGTGACGATCCGAACATCGGACTCAAGCCCGTTGTCCACGTTCACGACTTCGACCTTCAGCGATGTGGGCTCACCAGCAAAGTCAGTCACCATCTGTGCATTAGTATAGGTGAATGCGTTCGTTGTCAAGCCCTCGAAAGTATTCTTCAGCACATCAGCGAGGTCTCTGATGCGGACGGTGAACGTGCCTTGGATTGTTCCAGCCGTCGTGGCCTCTCCTGCTCCTTGTTGACCGGCACCTGTCCTCGGCTCAATGGTTGAACGGTACGACCAGTCTATGTCCAGGTCTGCGCCTGCTGCCCACGTGCGGTCACCGATGTCAGAGTTGATGTTCTCGACTGGTAGGCCA
>SDBT01004801.1_pt1 | contig 22851 bp, 20 predicted proteins | sample 2277101 | NCBI WGS metagenome assembly SDBT01 (sample SAMN10404973, study PRJNA504765) | marine sediment metagenome | isolation source: marine sediment core GS10_PC15, 103 cmbsf | place: Arctic Ocean: Southern Knipovich Ridge | collected 2010 | reverse complement strand
TCCGAATCGCTCGACCTCGAGTCCGCCTGCGATGTTGGCAATCGCGGCAGCATCGGCGAGATCAACTTTTTCGGCGACGGCCACTGAAAGTGCAGCCAGTACCGCATCGCCCGCACCGGTAACATCGTACACGCTTCTGGGACGGGTCGGTATCCGCCTCGGCTCGTCGCCGCGCGTCAGAAGGAAGATACCTTCCTTATCGACGGTGATCATGACGGCGGTGGCGTTAGTCACCTCGATGATTCGCTCGGCTGCTTGCTTAAGCGTTTCATCGTCGGTGATCGCTATGCCGCTGGCCAGTTGGGCTTCGAATCGGTTGGGCGTCAGCAGCGTCGCCCCGCGGTAGCGGGAATAATCTTTGATGCGGGCGGGGTCCACCACAACGGGCAGGCCGGCAGCAGCGGCCAACGCGATCAGTTCCGGGGTTCGCTCCCCGAGTACGCCCTTGTCGTAATCTTCCAGCGCCAGGACAGAGCAATCCGAAAGCTGCTTGCTGAGTGCCTTGGCGAGTTTGTCGTGAACTTTATCGCAAACCGCCCGGGCGTCTTCGGTATCCACGCGGAACATCTGCTGGCGGTGGCGGTGCTGGGCAAGACCGACGTAGCGAGACTTGACGATCGTGGGCCTCTCGCCCTGGGTGATCAGTGACTCCGTTTCAGCCCCTGCCGTTCGCAGCAGGCTGGTCAGTTCCGCCCCGGCTACGTCGTCGCCGATGACTCCGATGCAACTTACCTGTCCGCCCATTGCCAGGACAGTGGCTGCGACGTTGCCCGCACCACCGACGCGGGATTCGCTGTCAACGACGTTCAGGATTGGTACCGGTGCTTCGGGGCTGATTCGCTCGACGTCACCGTAGACGTACTTGTCGAGCAGGAAATCGCCCACCAGCGCCACTTTCGGCGAGCCGAAGTTTTCGATTAGTTCTATCAGTTCATGCATGGTAGTGGTGATTCTAATCTCGTTGACGGCGGTTCTCAAACCATTGTTATACACCAATGACGCTGCGAAGTTTTTTGACGAGTTTTTCCGCGGCGTTGGTAAGCTCCATCTCGACGACAAGTTGCCATATTTCGCAGGCAAACTCGACATCGGAAAGTTTTACATAATCCTTCTGCGTGGTGACAATCAATTCCGGCTGACAGATAGCCAGTTCGTCGCGGATCGGTTCGACGACCTGCGGGCTGTATTTGACGTGATCGGCGAGTATCGCCCGACCGACTGTCCGCACAGCGAGATTCTTCAGCGTCGCAATAAACGCATCCGGATTGCCGATTCCGCATAATTCGAAGACCTTACGCCCCTCGACAGCCGTCAGCGGATGCTGCTGACCGTCCGGGCCGATGAAATGAAGCGGCTTGTGAACGGCCTCGTGCAGTGAAACGCCCGGAGCCAGCTTTCCCAACTTTTCACGAAGCAAGACAAGCTCGTTTTCATCGGCGGCTTCGCAGCGGGTGATGATTATCGCATCGGCATCTGAAAGAGCCCGCAGCGGTTCGCGGAGCAGCCCGCGCGGCAGGACGTGTCCGAACCCGAACGGGCAGGTCGCGTCGATGAGCACGATGTCCAGATCACGCTTGAGCTTGAGGTGCTGGAAACCGTCATCCATCACCAGGACGTTTGCCCCGTCGGCGACGGCCTTTGCCGCACCTTCGACGCGATTCGGATTGGTGATCACCTTGCATCCGGTGGCGTGGCTGAGGAACTCGGCTTCGTCGCTGAGCCCACCGTTGGATTTGTAACCTCGTATCAGCACAGCAGGTTTGGCGCCCATTTGCTGCAACTGGCTGACTATCCAGGCAACCATCGGAGTTTTGCCCGTTCCGCCTGTGGTGATGTTGCCCACGGATATCACCGGAACACCGGCAGCTTTGCTGGAGAGTGCACCGTTGGCGTACATCTTCCGGCGGAGAGAAGTGATCCGCGCATAAGGCAGGCTTGTAATCTTCAGGCCCGCACGCAGCAGCGCAAGGCCCGGCCCGCGTTTGTGGCCGCTCAGCATGTCATTCAGTTCAAGTGGATTCATGAGCGCCAAGAGTTTACATGCAAATCAGGGCAAGCAAAAGCCTACAGATGCTTTACGCGTAGACATTCAGGCGAAAGATTCTCGGAGAGGTTGCGTGCGAATCGCTATATAAAAAAAGCCCCTCCACAGTTGTGGACGGGCTTTTGATGTATTGCGATATATTTTATTTCATCGCGTCGATGATGGCGTCGGCCATCTCGCGGGTGCCTACCGCCGTCGGATCGTCGCGGTCTGGCTTCATATCGTAGGTAACCCTCTCGCCGGCGGCGATTACCGATACGATTGCCCTTTCGAGCGTATTGGCGGCTTGTTGCTCGCCGAGGTACTCGAGCATCAACTTGCCCGAGAGAATCAACGCCGTCGGGTTAACCTTGTTCATGTTCTTATACTTCGGAGCCGAACCGTGGGTGGCTTCGAATACCGCACCGTTGTCGCCGATATTGGCACCTGGTGCTACGCCAAGTCCGCCAACCAGGCCCGCACACAGATCGCTCAAAACGTCGCCGTAGAGATTCGGCAGCACGATGACGTCGTAGAGTTCGGGTTTCTGCACCAGTTGCATGCACATGTTATCGATCAGGCGTTCCTCGAACTCGATATCGTCGTAGTCCTTGGCGACGTCTTCGGCGACGTGCTTGAACAGCCCGTCTGAGAACTTCATGATGTTCGCCTTGTGGACGGCGGTTACCTTCTTGCGGCCGTGCTTACGCGCGTAATCGAACGCATAGCGAACGATCCGATCGGTGTTCTCCACGCTGATCGGCTTGATCGAAATACCGGTAGTATCCCTGCCGGTCTTGATCTTGCGGTCGGTGGCGCGGGCGTTGATCTCGTCGATAATCTCAGCCGTTACGGGCAAGCCCATCTCGAACTCCACGCCTGCGTAGAGGTCTTCGGTGTTCTCGCGAACGACGACCAGATCGATATCCTCGTACTTGCTGCGGACGCCTTTGTAGCTCTTGCACGGGCGAACGCATGCGTAGAGGTCCAGCGTCTGGCGCAGGAGCACGTTGACCGAACGGAAGCCAGTTCCGATTGGAGTGGTAATTGGTGCCTTAAGCGTCGCGTCGGTGTTGCGGACTGACTCGATGGTTTCTTCGGGCATGGGGGTGCCCGCAGATTCCATAATATCAACGCCGGCTTCGCGAATGACCCAGTCGATGGAACCGGCGCCCTCGGTCTTGGCCAAGGCCGCGTCGAGTACCTTCTGCGAGGCCTCGGCAAGTTCAGGACCGGTACCGTCGCCGCGTATCAATGTTACTATGTGTGCCATCAGGTTATCCTTTCTCAGTGCATCTGGGGGTAGGGAAGAGGGAGAATGCTATCAGGAACACCCCCACTAATCAAGCGTAAGCGATCACCGCCTGAACACCTGAGCTTCACCACCGCGGTGCGCCTCAACACCCAAACCCACGCATCACAAGTGCGCGGGCTTAGGAAGATTTTGCCATGTTCGAACCTGATTATCGGTTCGATTCTTATTTTGAGTTCAATCGACGATTCCAGTGCAGGCGTCAATCAATACCAGACCATCACGATCATATTTGGTTCCGGGTTTTTGCCTTCCATAGTTCCAATCATGTGCCCGACGTGCTTGACCTCGATCTCGTTATCGTCGATCCACTCGTTGATGTTCATCTGCATGTACTCCAGCGGAGCAGTGGCTACTCGCGAATGGAATATTCTGCAGCGGACAGCGCCCGTGCCGGTTACGTTGGGGGTGCGCTTGAACTCCATCTTATCGGCATCCAGCGGCGATCCGGCTTCGCGGGCCTTTACCTTTGACGGGGCGTCATCGTCGTAATCCTCTATGAGAGTGAGGGGCTCTTCCACCTCATCTTTAACAGGTTCGGGCGGTATGACGACGCGGTCATCGTCCGGATCGACAGGGACCGGATCGATCAGCACCGGCTCATCAAGATCAACCGGCGTGGGCTGGGGGTCCACGGGGACGGGTTCGGGACTGGTGGGGACAGGTTCATCTTTGGCCATTGCCTTGCTCCTAAAGCGAGTGAATAGATTCCCCCAGGCAAGCCCGGGGTGTTCTGTAAGGAATGCAGAAAATTTTCCCGACGAGAAATGACTTCAGATATGTATTATATTCACAGGTGCCCTGCGGTCAAGTAACCTCCGCGAGGCAGACAAATACTCTATTGGGACTGGCGAAGTTGAAACTATCAGGAATGGACAAGCTGGCGGTTCTGGTGTTTTTCGTCATCGGCATCGCCACTTTTGCGCTCTTGAATGATTCCGATGAGGACCAGTTGCCCGCGTCCACAACCCGCCCCGCCCCGCTTCGCCCGTCAGCGGCAAGTGAGTTTCGCGGTTTTGCGTTGCAGATGCACAACGGCGACGACGCCCATCCGTACGAACAGTACGTAGACGAAATCGCTGCATCAGGTGCTAACACCCTCTCGCTGATAGTGCACGGCTATCAGGACAACGGTTCGTCGCAGTCGATCTTCATCGACTCGCGCAAGACCCCGCCGGATAAGCGCATCATTGCCCTGGCCAACCGTGCCCGCGAAAAAGGACTGCGCGTGACGATCATGCCCGTGATCCTGCTGAAAAACGCGCGTAACAGCGAATGGCGAGGCAAGATATCGCCTCCGGACTGGAACCTCTGGTGGGCGGACTACCGGGATATCGTCCTGCGCTACGCACGCGTTGCCACCGTTTCGCAAGCCGAAGTGTACATCATCGGCAGCGAACTGGTCTCCACGGAGTTGTTCGAAGACCGCTGGCGAGCGCTTATCGCCGAGGTTCGCGCGATATACCCGGGTCGTCTGGCCTACTCGGCTAATTGGGACCACTACCGCCCCATCAAGTGGTGGGACGCGTTGGACATTATAGGAATGACGACGTACTACGATCTGACCGGAGGCGACGAACCGACACCGGAGCTCCTTGGCAAATCATGGGCGACAATCAAGGCCGATATCCTCGCATGGCAGGCGACGATCAATCGTCCGATCCTGTTCACCGAGGTGGGCTGGCCGAACCAGATCACCTGCGCACAGTATCCGTGGAACTATTACCAGGCTCAATACTCCCCTGCGCCGCTGGCACAGGCGAACTGCTTCGAGGCATTCTTCGATACATGGATGACCGAACCGTCCGTGGCGGGATATATCGTCTGGGAATGGCGTAACCATCCCGGCCAGAAGATCGGCCCGGAAGATACCTCGTACGTCCCGATGGGCAAACCCGCGATGGGAGTCATCAAGAAGCACTTCCGACGTCCATCGCCGAACCCGGCTACCAATCCAGCCGAAACCGCTGCGACAACCGCCCCTGCCCCTCAATAGAAGGGCTTCGCACACCACGCTTGAAATAAATTTTTCTCGGTAGAGCTATCCTTGCCCAACCTCGGGGGCTTATGCGTGTCTTGTTGGTAGACAAAGACTTTCAGCATAAGGAGCCCGACCATGAAAACCGCAACGATCATCACAATGTCAGCAATTCTGCTTGTCGCTGTCGGATGCGATTATGACGGCCAAGTCGTCGTTCACGAGCATTACGATGTGTATCCGCCCGAGCCGGTGGTTATCCGGGAAGTCTACATGGAACACATCAATTCCCCCCAGTTCGTGAACACCAACGTCGTCGTCAATATTGTTGAACACAACGAGCCGGAGATAGGCGTTTTGCTGAACGTGGTCGACACTCGTCTTGCCGCTATCTCGGTGGAATTCGAGCAGGCCAGGCACGGCCGCAGTCATGACGCGCAGTTCAGTTTCGCGATCATCGATGCCGAGTATCAACTGCTCTATCGGCTGTATCATCACATCGACCGTCACTACAATCATCGCAGGCATCGAAATAACGCCCATCTGCGAAGACGGCTCGCAGATGCGAGGGACCGTATCACCCGTCTTCGCCAGCGAAACCGCCGCCTCCGCAAAAAACTCGCCGACGAGCGGGTCGAAGCAGATCGGCTCGCCAGGCAGAATCGACGCATCAAGAAGCACGCCGCACCGATACATTCCAGGGACCGCATCCGAAATCGCCCGGCGAATGTAACGAGGCCTCGCGTGAATCGTGATGGCAGAACCGTGTTGAGAACCCCCGAGAACCGCAGCGGACTTCGGACTCCCACGCGGGTAGTCGCGAATATCGAAAAGAATCGTATCAGGCGAGCCAAGCCCAAAAAAGGCGGCATCCGCCCGATCATCGTCAAGCGGACCGAAACAAGGACCGTCACCCGCACCAAGCCCGCAGCCGTCGCCAGAGTTCAGCAACGCTCCGAAGCGAAGCAGGCCAGAATCGAGAAAGTTGCCCAGGTGAAGCAGGTCCGCCAGATAAGACAACTGACCGCCCAACAAACCCGCGAAACGAAGCAGCTTGTCGCCAGGCAGCGGAAGACCGAACGCGTCGCGTCAAAGCAGGTCAAGCGAATCGCAGGAAAAGAAGCCAGGCAGACCAAGCGAGCAACGGTCGTCCAGAGACGGGAAACAAAGAAGCAGGTTGCCCGGCAGACCAAAGCCGCCAGGCAAGTTGTCGCCAGAGAGAAAAAAGTCGCCCGAACCGAAGCCGCCAAGACCAGGAAGCAGGCAAAGCAGTCCAAGCGGGAAGCGAGACGAACAAGAATCGCCGCCAATCTGGATTGAGGCATCCGAGGGGTTGGGATGACCTCCGGCGCTGTTGTAAGCAAAAGGCCCGTGACTTATTCCAAGTCGCGGGTCTTTTCATTTCTAGTGTGCTAAATACCGATGATGCGCTGCCAGTCGACCTGACCGAGCGCGAACTCCACATCGAATCCGAGCGTCGCGTTTTCGGTTGAGCTCTCTGAATCTTCGGGCACGATCGCCAGCACGTCCAGACCCGAGCGTTCGGCCATCTGTGCGGGATTGGTGTAGATAGCCAGATCCGCGTCCCCGTGCGTATAGGGTTCGGCGTGCTTGTCCAGCGCGTCGCGAGCGGATGGTTCTATGTGGTAGCGGTTGATGACAACGCCCGCGAGTTTCAGCCCCGCAGAGCGGGCAGCGTGGATCGTCAGCAGCGTGTGGTTTATGGTTCCCAGACCGGGCCTGGCGACGATCACCACGGGCAGCTTCATCATCGCAGCCAGATGTATCACCCAGAAATCGTCACTTATCGGACAGAGCAATCCGCCGACGCCTTCGACGATCACGCAATCGCAGGCCCCGTCCAGACGGGCGTAGGAATCGAAGATCGCCTGCAGATCGACCGGACGCTTTTCTCGCTCAGCCGCTACGTTCGGCGCAAGTGCGGATGTATATCTGACGGGAGTGATCTCGGCTAGCGTACGCTGGGATTCGGCGCAGGCTGCCAGGAACTCCGAATCGCTCGAAACCAGTCCTTCGCGCGTGCGTCTGCATCCGCTGGCGGCCGGTTTGAATACTTCGACTTTGCTCCCTGCCTTGTGCAGATTGCGGGCGATAGCGCCGGCTATCAGAGTCTTTCCCACCTCGGTATCGGTAGCCGTAACGAATAGACCCTTGAGCCGCGGAAGCTCAGGGTACGCAGAAACGTCGAAATTGAATTCTTTCTTAGTCATCAGCTCTCAGTTATCAGTTTTTAATCTTTCGCTTTTAGTTTGCCGCTTGCCACTTTTAGTTTTCAGCTTTAAGCTTTTTCTCTTCCTGTTCTTTGTGCCCTTTGTGGCAAATCTGTTGCCGTTTGTTGTTAGCCGAAAGCTTTGCCTTCAAAAAAGTCGCGTATCGTATTAACAGCCGCATCCATCATTTTTCGCAGCGTATCGAGATCCATTCCCGGTGCGGGCACGAGGGTAACCGCATCGCCAAGCGGCCGGATAATCAGCCCATACTTGCGGGCATGGAGACACACCCGCGCTCCGATGCGAAGCTCCGCATCGAACGGCGTGTTGTTCTGGCGGTCTTTGACCAGTTCGATTCCCACCATCATCCCGCACTGGCGAATATCCGCAACGTTCGGATGGTCGGCAAGACCGCCGAGCAACTGGGCGATCAGATTCACCTTGTCGTCCAGCCGTCCGAGCATGCCGCTTTCGAATATCAGATCAATGCTCGCATTGGCGGCAGCACAACCCAGCGCATTACCGGTAAACGTGTGGCCGTGATAGAACGTCCGCCCCTGGGACAGTTCACCGCTAAAGGCGTCGAATAATTCATCGGTCGCCAGTGTAGCTGCAACCGGCAGATAACCTCCAGTCAGCCCTTTGCCGAGGCACATTATATCGGGGGTTACGCCTTCGTGTTCGCAGGCGAAAAGTTTTCCCGTCCGACAGAAACCAGTCGCCACCTCGTCGACTATCAGCAAAACATCGTGCTTCTGGGTTAACTCGCGCAGGGAGTGCAGGAATCCTTCGGGATGCGTCAGCATTCCGCCGGCACCCTGGATAAGCGGTTCGAGAATCATCGCGCAATATTCATCTGGCGCCGCACAGAGCGCATCGTCAATCTGCTGGAGGACCGCCGCTCCGCCCGGGCCTGCATCGGGATTGCGATACAAGTTCGGCGTATCGACGAGCATCGTATCGAACAGCAGTGGTTCGTAAAGCCCGTGAAAGGCCTTCATTCCGCCGACGCTGACAGCCCCGATGGTGTCGCCGTGATAGCCCAGTTTGAGTGCAATGAACCTGCGGCGGCCGGTCTGACCGAGATTATGGTAGTACTGGAACGCCATCTTCAGTGCGACCTCGACGGCAGTAGCGCCGCTGTCGCTGTAGAAGACCTTCGTAAGCCCCGCCGGTGATATGCGAACCAGACGCTCGGCCAGTTCAATGCTCGCGGTGCTACCGAAACCAAGCAGCGTACTGTGAGCGATTTTGCCAAGCTGATCGCGGATTGCCTGATCGATTTTCCCGACGCGATGGCCGTGCAGGTTGCACCACATGCTGGAGAAACCGTCGATGTAACGGTGGCCTTTTGTATCGATCAGCTCGAAGCCTTCGCCGGATTCAATGATGACCTGCTCGCACTGGGCCCACTGTTTCATGGGCGTGAACGGATGCCAAACGCATCGGGTGTCCGTTTCGGCGAGCTGGTCGGCGTGATTCTTAGAAGTCATGTCATCTCCGAAAACATGTCCGTCTCTGCCGGTGTTCAATTACTTTGCGACGATTCGCACTTCCGTGCCCACGCCCGCCGACAGGCGATCGCAGGCCCGTCCGCGATTGACAGCCACCTCGACGTAGCCCATCGAATTGACCAGCGCCAGTGACGTATCGGAATCGGCCATTCCGTATGTGGGTTTGATTTCACCGACATCCTGCCCGCCACAGGTCACCGTCACAGTACCCTCCGCCGCAGCCAGCGAGCGGCTGGATATATTGCTGATCAGATTGCCGAAGCGGTCGACGTGTATCACCTGCCCGACGATCTGTCCGTCTTCCAGGTCCGGTGCGGCTATGTCCAGCATCTTGTAGGAACTTGGAACCGGACCAAGCTTGGCAATATTCAACCCATTGAGCAGATGGCTGGCGATGGGCGCGAAAATATCTCGCCCGTGGAAAGTCAGCGATGCATCGGGTGGCAGAAACTGCGTGCTGACCACAACGGCCATCTGTTCCAGAGGCAGGACCTCGGCGATGAAAGTTATTATTCCGTTGTCGGGAACCAGGAACAACTGCCCGCCGAACCTGGCGGCGATGATGCGCCTGTCTGTACCCACGCCCGGATCGACTACCACGACGTGCACCGTTTCGGGCGGAAAGTGCGGCGCAGCCTGTGCCAGCACGAACGCGCCCGAGGCAATGTCCTGCGGCGGAACCTCGTGAGTGATATCGACGATGTTCGCATGCGGGCTTCGGGTGAGGATCACGCCCTTCATAGCCGCCACGTACGGATCGGCGGTTCCGAAGTCTGTTGTCAACGTTACTATTGATCGCTTGGCCATCTGTGCCTCGGGTTTGCAGTAATGTGGAGTAGAAGCTTATAATATTTGTATGGACGCCGACGGGGAAGCAAAACTATTCGACGATAGCGATTCATTTGATTCGCCGGCGTCGCTTGTCGCCCGTAATAGAATGATAGACGCCCAACTGCGCAGGCGTGAAATACACGACCAGCGCGTACTGGAAGCGTTCGCAAGCGTACCGCGCGAACTGTTTGTTCCAGGCGACCTTTTTGGGCGGGCATACGAGGATTGTCCGCTTCCGATCGGTTATGAGCAGACGATTTCCCAGCCTTACGTTGTGGCGCTCATGCTGCAACTGCTCGAAAGTAGACCCGAAGACCGCGTGCTGGACGTCGGTTCCGGCAGCGGATACCAGAGCGCTTTGCTTGGAAAAATGGTCAAGAGCGTCTACGGGATCGAGCGAATTGACGCCCTTGCCACCTCGGCAAGGCAGGCATTGGCGAAACTCAGCATCGAAAACGTGACGATCCGAACTGGCGACGGCAGCCTCGGATGGCCTGACGAGGCACCGTTCGATTACATAATCTGCGGAGCAGGCGCCCCGGAGATACCTCAAAGCTGGATAGATCAGCTCGTCGACGGTGGGCGAATCGTAATGCCTGTCGGGCAAGCCGCTTCGCAGGTATTAATAGTCGCACAGAAGCACCGCAGCGAGTTAGTTCGCCACGAGATTTGTGCCGTCCGCTTCGTCAAACTGCTCGGTGAGCAGGGCTGGGCAACTTGACAGGTCGCGGTAAAGAGCTATCATCGCTGTCTGAGGCCGCACAACACACACTTCGGAAGGAACGATAATGTCAAGGCTGATGATAATCTGCGTTGCGTTGGGAATGATTCTGTTTGCAGGCTGCGCCAAAGACCAGTCCTCCAGCGATCCTGGAATGCACGCTGGCGGTCCGCCTCCGCTGCGGAGCACCGATCAACTCAGGCCAGCACCCACACCGGCGAAGATAGAAACCACCTCGTCCGAGACCGTCGCTGCCGCCCCGGCGCCCGCAGAGCCTGTCTCCCCCCAACCGGTTCAGCCGGAACCGGCGTACCGCATGTATACCGTACAGAAAGACGATATCGGCGGATTCTGGTCTATTGCACGCAAGCTCAATGGCGGAGAAAAACAGGCTCCAGTTACCACCGCCAGAATCGTCGCTGAAATAGCCGCGTTGAACTCGCAAGTGGACCCTAAGAATCTTCGGCTCGGCCAGCAGATCAAGGTCCCCGTCAGGTAAACGTCGCAGGGGCTGGGTGCGTGGCAAAACTCGAGCTGGACACTCCGATACAGTACGTCAAGCGCGTGGGTCCGACGCGCGCGGAGCAACTTTCCCAGCTCGGAATCCAGACCGTCGAAGATCTACTGATGTACTTTCCGCGGCGATTCGACCTGCGCCGCCAGGTTCAGCCAATTGAATCGCTCCGCGGCGATGAAGATTCCTGCACCATCGCCGGTGAGGTCGTCAAAGCCAAGTACCACTCCTTCGGACGCAAGCCCTACTTCGAATGCCAGATCGCCGACGGTGACGCACTGGTCACGCTCAAGTGGTTCCACGGCGGATACCTGAGCAGCCAGATTCGCCCGGGGCTGTTCCTGGCAGCCAGCGGGAAGGTGTCCACCTATAAAAATATCCTGCAGTTGCTCAATCCGACGTTCCAGGTGCTTTACGATTTCGAGGGTCAGAAACTTTCGCAGGACCAACTCCTGCCGGTTTATCCCGCCGGAGGGAAGCTCACCAGCGGCATCATCGGACAGATCGCAAAACAGGTGCTGCCCGAGGCGAAGCATCTTGTCCGCCGATGGTTGGACGACGCTTTTCTGGAAAAGCGCGGACTAATGGGCCGGGCCAAAGCCATCGGAGCCATGCATCGGCCCGAAGATACCGAGCAGTGGTCCGCAGCCCGGCGTAGGATGGCCTACGACGAGTGCCTACTGATGCAACTGGGCATCGCACTGGTGCGAATGAAGGAAGTCTCGCGTCCCGCCCATCCGCTGAAAACTTCCGCTGAAATCGACAGGCGAATCCGCGCGAGGTTCCCTTTCACGCTTACCGACGCCCAGGACCGCGCAACGGCTGATATCGTATCCGACCTGGCACGCAACAGGCCCATGAACCGCCTGCTGCAGGGCGACGTCGGTTCGGGGAAAACTCTCGTTGCACTCTACGCGGCGCTGGTAGCCGTCGCAGGCGGCAAGCAGGTGGCCATCATGGCACCGACGGAAATCCTCGCAGTGCAGCATTATCGCAAGATAGAGCAGTATCTCGAAGGCTCTCGCGTGCGGACCGAAATGCTTGTCGGTGGAATGAAGGCGGTAGAACGCAATCGCGTGCTCGACGGTCTGGGCGGGGGGAATATCGATATTGTCGTCGGCACGCATGCCCTGCTTAGCGAGGGTGTGAAGTTCGCGAATCTCGCCCTGGTAATCGTCGACGAGCAGCACAAGTTCGGCGTTCGCCAGCGCAGCGGAATTCGCTCGAAGGGGTTCGCACCGCACTATCTGGTGATGACCGCAACACCGATACCACGCACGCTGGCGCTGACGGTTTTCGGCGATCTTGACGTATCGGTGATAGACGCCCTGCCGCCCGGGCGCGGGCAGACGTTCACCAAATGCGTCGGCGAACAGGACATGGACGAGGTCTACGACATCGTGCGGGAGAAACTCAACGACGGCCAGCAGGCGTATTTTATCTACCCTCTGGTTACCCCGTCGGCGAGTTTGGAACTCAAGTCCGCCACGCAGGCATACGAGGAACTCTCGACCGGTCCGCTCAAAGATTTCAACGTCGGGCTCATACACGGGCAGATGCCGACGGCCGAAAAGCAATCGGCGATGAAACGGTTCGCTTCCGGCGAAATACAGGCGTTGGCGGCCTCGGTTATCGTCGAGGTGGGCTTGGATATTCCCGACGCCAACGTAATGGTAATCATGCACGCCGAGCGGTTCGGGTTGGCGCAGTTGCACCAACTTCGCGGCCGGGTGGGCAGGTCAGCTGCCGACGCAATCTGCATACTCGTCGCCTCACCGTCGAACCCGCTCGCCCAGCGCAGAATCGAGGTGCTGGAGAAAACTTCCGATGGTTTCGAGGTCGCCGAAGAAGATTTGCGAATTCGTGGTCCGGGCGAGTTCTTCGGAACCAAACAGCATGGCCTGCCGGAATTGCGGGTGGCTGACTTGATAGAAGACTTTGAACTGCTTCGCCTGGCCCGGCGTGACGCGATCGCAATCATCAATGAAGACCCGTCACTTACCGCACCGCACCACCAGCAACTCCGCCGCGAGGTGATCCGCGCCTACGCCGGCAAGCTCGACCTGCTATCTGGAGCGTGAGAATACTGCTCAAGCTTCGCGCGGTTTGCCGCGGGCCAGCATTATGAGGGCGATGAATATGCCCGCACCAGCACCTGCGACTGATCTGATTCCCAGCAGCTTAAGCCAATCCGGTTTATTGTGAACCGTCGGTGCCGTCGCCCGGCTGCGCAGCAATACTTGCTGCTCACGCGATCTACGCACGCGTAAACCAAGCAATACGTCGGCAACTTGCCCGATGCGTTGAGACAAATCGCTCTGCTCTTCGACCAGCTGATCTATCTTGCTGGCTATGGCCTGGAGTTCATGGACACGGGCATTGGCCTGGGCAAACTGCTCATGGACCTCGGAAAGCTGGCTCCCTGTCGTCATCAATTCAGCTTTCAATTGTGCCCTGAGAAGTGAGATCGTCTGTTCCGTGATCTGCTTTTCCCTGATGGCGATCTCCGATCTGATGATGTCAAGATTTCCCCTGGCCGCCTTCACATCGACGTGATCGGCGCCAAACTGGGCTTCCAGGATCCGCGCCTTGACGACCTGGCGGACCTCATCCTCTCGCAGCACTCCGAGTGCCTTGTCTTTCTCGATAGCCGCAACCACCTCTGGAGCGACTCCGAGCGTGCCGGATTCGACGAGTTTGACGAAGGCCTGGTATCTGGCATCGGTCTGCGTGTAGTGCAATTGCAATTGCATAAGTTGGTTAGTGAGCGTCTCAAGTTGAATATCAAGCGTGTTTCGTTTCTCGCTGACACCTGAAACTGGAGCGGACATGCGAGCTGCCTGAATATTTGCATTCACCCGTTTTCGCTTGGCCTCAAGAGCTTCGCGTTCGTGTTCCAGCGAATCGATCTCCTGTCCGCGGTCACGCGAGACGCTTTCGGTGCTGTCTGCGATGAATTGCTCAGCCACGGCGTTTACGATCTCGGCAAGTTGCATTCTTTCAGCAGCGTCTGCGGCAGAGGCCGTCATTGACAATCTGATGAAGTTGGTATTCGGTATGGGCTTGACGGACAAGGTATCTGCAAGTTTTGCAACGGCCTTGGCCGCGTCGGTCCGCTTGAACCATTCAGTTCGCCTGACCTCTTCAGTCTCAAGCGCACGGGTCAATACCGGATCAGAGAGTATCATCTCGGCATGTGAGGCGACCATGCGTTCCATGCCCTCTGCACTGACAAGCCTCGCTCTGGAGCCAAGCCCACCTTCGCCGGGCAATGCTACCTGAATATATGCGACGGTTGTGTATGTGGTGTAAGACAGGCCCCAGCCGATACCGCTTGCAATAACGACTCCGATGCTTGCGAAAATGACGACAATTGCCAATGCTTTCATTTTGTTTACCCCAAGGTTAAAGTGCAACTCCCAGTTTTGCACAGCTTACTGAACTATGTTACGCATCTGCAACGAGATGGGTTCACACTAGCTCTATCGACAGATGAACGCCCAACACATTAGCCCGACAGACTCACCGTGATTGGACGTCTAATAGCCAATGAACGTTCGCCACATTACATTTGCTAAGCCGCCAGCTTGACAATTGCGGCCTCTTGCAGCAAGATCACTCGGCGAGCATGATATTCCGCGACAAACGAGAGAAGCCCATGCCATCAGAAAAACCTAACGTACTAATGATCGTCGTCGACTGCCTCCGTGCAGACCGCTGTTCACCCGATGGTAATCCACTGGGTCTGCAATACTGGCCGCAGCTTTGCTCTGGGGGGACGACCTTCTCCCAGATGATCACTACCGCAACCATGACCCCTCCGAGCTTCACCAGCCTGCTGACCGGAGAATACACGTTCGTACACGGAATCCGCTCAATTGATTTCGACAAATCGATAAGCCCCGACCTGCCCACTCTCCCGGGCCTGCTGCGAGCCGACGGATACACAACCTATGGCAAGTTCACGGGTCCAATGCTACCGGCGATCGGACTGGATAAGGATTTTGACGACTACGAACGTCGCAACCCCACCGGACATAAGGGTGTCGCGCCCGATACCCTCTACAGCCCATGGGGTGACAAGCTGATCAGCGATCTGTCCGCCGGTGCGTTCAAGGAACCATGGTTCATGCTGCTGCACCTGTTCGAGGTTCACACTCCGCTGCAGTTTAACGGCGCGACGCCTCCGGGCAGTAAGGCAAAGCAGTTCGACCTGGCCTGGCAACAGTTGGATAAGAGAATCGCAGAGATGTCCGCATCCGTCCCCGAAAACACCATGACGATTCTCACCGCCGATCATGGCGAAGTCTACCAACGCCGGGCCGATCGAACGTTGAGGGGCTATCTCGGAAGCAAACTGCGCCGGAACCTCAAAATGAAGTTCAAGACCGACGACCGCAAGAAACACGGTTTCCATGTCTTCGACGAACTTGTACGCATACCGTTCAGTATCTCAGGACCAGGTGTGCCTGAAGGCAAAGTGATCAACCAGCAGGTGCGCCAGATCGATATCATGCCCACCATCCTGGAACTTCGCGGTATCGAATGCCCCGACGACATACACGGTCGCTCGCTGGTCCCCATGATGAACGGCCAGACGGTGGAAGATGTTCCCGCCTTCGTAGAATCCGGCTGTAAGGCAGATGTCCGCCACTGGCAGGGGCTGCGCACCGAGCAATGGAAGTACGCCGAACATCCGCGGTCGTGCGAATTGAGCGATCTCGAACCGGCGCTGTTCAACCTGGTGGACGATCCCTATGAGCAACGAAACGTAATCGCGGACAATCCCAAAATCGCCGCCGAGATGCGACAGGAGATCGACAAGTTGATCTATTCGGCCTCGGGGCAGCGACAGGACAAGGCGGTTCCGCTTTCGGAAGAATCCAAGGCCGAAGTGGAAACCCGCCTCAAGGCACTCGGATATCTTTAGAAAGGGATCTTAATGAAGATCTTGATTGTCGGTAACACCAGATCTACCACACCCCAGGCCACCTTGAGCAAGGCCAGACGCCTGAGCAAGGGATTCGTTCGCAACGGCCACGATGTGGTTTCATTTGATTACGAAGCTTCACTGGCGATGCACAGTCCGATCAAGAGCAAGAGATGGTACAGAAAACTCGGACGCCCCAAAGCCGACCAAGCCGTGGAACGTGTTGCCGCCGCTTACAAGCCGGATATGGTCTTTCTGGTAGGTACCACCGTACTCAAACCGGAAACGATCCGGCGAATCAAGCGTGTTGCCGGGGACGCCATCTACGTCTGCAGATACGAAGACCCGTCACCCAGCGAGCCCGCAATATTGGATTTAGCGCGTGAGTGTGACTGGTTCATAGCAACGGGAGGTAACCAGTTTCTACAGATTGCCAAAGACGCGGGTGTCCCTCACTGCGCATTTCTGCCGAATCCGAGCGATCCGGACCTGGAATACCCTCGCGACGTGCCCGACAAATGGAAATCAGACGTACTGTTTACCGGAAAGCTCGGACACAAACTCGACGCTCAGGACGCTGATCGCGAGAGTCTGATCCAGAAACTCGTCGATAGTAACAGGCTCACGGTGCACGGCTGCCTGGGCAGGCCCAAGATATCCGGACCCGATTACATCAACGCCCTGTGCGGTGCAAAAATCGGACTGAGTATCAATGCCGTCAACGACGTCGATTTTTATCATTCCGACCGCCTGACGCATTATCTCAGCCACGGTATGTTCGTGATCGCAAAGTACGTTCCTCGCAGCGAACTGCTGTTTGAAGACGGTAAGCATCTGTGCTACTTCCAGACGAAGGACGAATGCATCGCACTGATCGAGAGATACCTCTCCGACGACGAGGCCCGAAAGAGAATAGCCGCCGCCGGAATGGAGCGGATACATTCGGAGTTCAACTGCGTGCAAATCGCTAAATATTACGTCGATCTGGCCACAACGGGCAATTGTTCCGAAAGCTGGGCACAGATACTCTAGACGTTATCTTTCCCCCTGTAGACCGCAAGTCATGCCTTGTAGGTTTGACCTGCGCGCGCGGGGCAGTTAGCATGATTCGAACGTTTGAAACAATTTGAGGTCGAGGAGTAACAAGTGAGCAAGCTGGAAGAGACAATCAACGGGCTGAAGTACGATTCGGCCGGGCTTATCCCGGCTATCTGCGTGGACGAAAATACAAAGCAGGTGCTGATGGTGGCGTACATGAACGCCGAATCGCTTAGCGATACCGTCAAGACCGGAAAGACGCACTTCTGGTCGAGAAGCCGCCAGAAATACTGGATGAAAGGCGAATCGTCCGGACACGTGCAGGAAGTCAAAGCAATCTACACCGATTGCGACATGGATACTCTCGTAATCGAAATCGCCCAGCACGGTGCAGCCTGCCACACGGGGCACTACTCGTGCTTCTATCGCAAGCTGACCGACCAAGGCGACTGGCAGGAGACCAGCGAGAAGGTTTTCGATCCCGACGAGGTGTACAAGGACAAGAAGTAGACTGATCGCTCCATGGAACAGATCACCCAGACATCCAGGCAGCGCCGCACGAAGCTGATCGAGACGTCACTGAACGTGCTGCTGGCGGTCGCTGCCGTCGCTGCGGTGGCGGCGCTGATCTGCGAGTACGGTTTTCACGCTCCGATTGTGAACGTAGGGCTGCTGCACGCAGCCGAGGCGCTGGTCGTGGCGATCTTCGCCGTCGATCGGTTCATCCGCCTCATGCTCGCGACCCGCAAGAAGCACTTCCTCCGCGAGAACATGGTGGACTTTCTCCTGATGGCGGTGGCGCTGGTGGTGACGGTCATCAACTTCAACAAAATGCTCTCGGCCGGTGCATTGTACGTTCTGATTACCCAGGCGTACATACTGGCGGCGCTGGTACTTCGCGGGGTGGGTCTGAACCTGCGATTCGCAGGCAGCGGAATACATCCCAGCGTGCTTCTGATCGGAAGTTTCGCGGTGATGATCTTCGTCGGAAGCGGACTACTGATGCTGCCGGTTTCGGTTCAGCCGGAGTTTTACGGCAACTGGTACTACGGCGACGCCCTGTTCACCTCGACCAGCGCCACCTGCGTAACTGGCCTGGTCGTGCGCGATACCGGTGCGCACTTCACACCGTTCGGCCAGGCGGTCATACTCGCGCTGATCCAGTTCGGAGGGCTCGGGTTCATGCTTTTCGGAACGGTGCTCGGGCTGCTTATGGGCAAGGCGCTCTCGATGCGACAGACCGAAGCCATCGGACAAATGATCTCGACCGAGAACATCGGAAGGATCGCGCGGGTCGCGCTGTTCGTAATTTTCATCACCTTCGCATTCGAACTGATCGGGGCAATATCGCTCTACCCGATGTTCGCAGACGCACTGGACGCGGGCGGCAATCCGCTTACCAAAGCCGGCGCCGTCTGGCATTCGGCGTTTCACAGTATATCGGCCTTCTGCAACGCGGGATTCGCACTGTACGGTAACAACATGATGCAAGGCGTCCGCGAAGGATGGGACACGCCCCTGCGCAACCACTGGCAGATCATGGGCGTCATCGCCCCGCTGATCGTCCTGGGCGGGCTGGGCTTTCCGGTGCTTCAGGACTGCGGGCGATACGTGCTCGTATCGGTAAAACGACTGGCCGGGCGATACGCCACCAGGCAGTCGGTTATCCCGAGCATTCCGGCGCGGCCGAGGCTTATGCTGCACTCAAAGATCGTCCTTACAACTTCAATCGCACTGATCATAGCCGGGGCGTGCGTGCTCCTGCTGCTCGAATCGACCGGTCCGGCCGAGGCTCAGGTCGGAAGGCACAATGTTTCGGCCACTTGCGGCGACTGGCCGCAGATGCAGACCGCCCAACGCGTGAAGGAAGCTCTCTTCCAGTCGATCACCGCCCGGACGGCGGGTTTCAATACGATCGACATTGCCGAGCTTTCCGACGCCGGTAAACTGTGGATGTGCGGTCTGATGACCATCGGAGGCAGCCCGGCCAGCACCGCAGGCGGAATGAAAACCGTCACATTCGCCCTGCTGATACTCGTAGTATGGAGCCAGTTGCACAGGCGTAACCAGGTCGAAGCGTTCCGCAGAAACATACCGGTTGCAGTGATAGGCCGGTCGGTGACGGTGGCGGTGCTCTATTCCGGACTGCTGGGGATGGTGGTAATGTTGTTGTGCGTCGCCCAGGGACCGGGGTACGACTTTATTGACCTTTTGTTCGAGGCGTGCAGCGCGTGTGGAACGGTCGGACTTTCGACGGGCGTCACTGCAAGCCTGAACGAATTCGGAAAGAGCGTGATCGTGATAGGCATGTTCGCCGGACGCCTGGGGCCGCTTACACTGTTAGCGGTGCTGACGCTGCGACTGCGGCGTGCGAATTATACGTATCCGACAGAAAGCGTGATAAACGGGTGAGACGCGGAGTTTCATCCGACGCAGGGACGGACGGTAAAATAGCCGTTCGCAGCAGAAATGCGATTTTTTTTGAGATAGCTTCGATGCAACGATTCGCAGCAGAAACGAAAGGTTTTAAAATAGCTTCAACGCGACGATTCGCAGCAGAAACGAAAGGTTTTAAAATAGCTTCAACGCGACGATTTACACGCAGAAATGAGGTTTTAAAATGGCTTCGATGCAACGATTCGCAGTAATCGGACTTGGACGTTTCGGACGGAGGCTTGCGACGCTGCTAGCCGAATCGGGTGCCGAAGTAATCGCCGTGGACCGCAAGAGCGAGCTTATCGCGCAATTGCGGGACAAGGTAACGCTGGCAGTCAGCCTCGATAGCACCGACGAACAAGCGCTAGTCGCCCAGGGCATCGATAAAGTCGACGTCGCCATCGTGGGAATCGGCGCCGACTTCGAGGACGCCGCCCTGACCACTACCATTCTCAAGCAGATCGGTGTCGGAAGGGTTATATCCCGCGCTACAACCACCATGCGCGGAAAGATACTCACTCGCATCGGTGCCGATGACGTTGTGAATCCCGAGCGAGAATCGGCAGAGCGATGGCGCAACAGGCTGCTCGCACCGTCGATCATCGAGCGGATCGAACTGGCTGAAGGCCACAGCCTGACGCAACTGGCCGCACCGGAAAGCTTCTTCAACAAGACGCTGATCGATCTCGACGTACGCAGGAAATACAAGGTCAACATCGTCGCCATCAACAGGACCATCGAGGAAACCGACGACGAGGGCATCAGGCGGACGAGGCAGTTCGTTATCTCCGTGCCCATGCCCGATACCATGATCGAGTCCGGCGATATCCTCCTGCTGATCGGTAGCGATCAGGCTATGGAATCGTTCCCCGCCAACTAATACCAATCCCAATAAGTCAATGCGCTCGCGAGGTAGCTTGCCCGCTGAATTACCGAATAGCGCGGTGGGTCTCCTGACCCACCGCGTTTAGTAAAGAGACTCTATTATCGCGGCGGGTCGGGAGACCCGCCGCGCGATCTACAATTTAAAAAAGCCCACAGATCGCTATCCCAAAGGGACAGGTCTGTGGGCTTTTAAAAGTTTCAGTTGTGCTTCCCAATCGTTCAGATAATCCGGTGATTACCCTTGCAGCTCGTCGTCGTCGTATTCGTTGGGATCCTTACCCTGCTCGATCCACTCCAGCTTGCGGACGCGGCGCTCGTGGCGTCCGCCCGGTTCGAATTCGGTGGTCAGCCAGCTTGCGACGATGCGACGCATCAGTTCCTCGCCAAGCACGTCGCTGGCCAGGCACAGGACGTTGGAATCGTTGTGACGGCGTGACATCTGCGCGGTCAACTCGTCATGGCAGAGCGCCGCTCGGACTCCGTTGATCTTATTGGCGGTGATATCCATGCCGATGCCACTTCCGCATATAAGGACCGCCCTGTCGGATCGGGAGTCCGCGACGCTCTTGGCGGCTGGATAGGCCACGTCGGTGTAATCGCAACTCTTAGAACTATTGGTGCCCATGTCGAGCACCTCATGCCCCTGCTCGTGCAGCAGGACAGTGATTCTTTCCTTCACGGCGTAGCCGCGATGATCTGCAGCGATTGCTATTTTCATATGATTCCCTTGTCCATGTAATGCTTAACGGCTTGGGCGATCCGCTGGGCAGTCCGGACATACACGTCCTGGCCTGTCCCGATCGGGTCCGGTATATCCGCATTGGAACCCAGCCGCAGAACCTTGTCAGCCGCAAAAGGCGCCAGACGCCGCACACCTTCTACGTGGCTATCAGTCATGCAAAATACCAAATCCGAGGAAATTATCAACTCGGTTGTCAATTTTTGGCTTCGCTGGGCAGATATCGAAGCACCAAGTTTGCCGGCAGCCAGCACGGCCTCACTCGTCGGTTTCATGCCGTCAGCAGCCCATAGACCGGCAGATATCACGTCCAAGCCAGCTTGATTAAGTCTTTCCACTACAACACCTTCCCGCTCAGCAAGCAGGCTGCGGGCGATGCCTTCAGCCATCGGCGAGCGACAGGTGTTTCCTGTGCACACAAACAGTATACGCTTGATAAGCAGCTCGTCGAGTTGGTCTTTAGAAACCGCCCCGGCCCTTAGAATCTCCATCTGCCCGCCGGAAAACTTCACTATCGTGCTATCGGCGTCGCAGGAGGTCTGTCCGGCATCGATGACCAAGTCTATCTTCCCGTCAAGCTGGGCGAGAACCTCGCCCGCGTCGCGCGGAGACATCGCTCCTGCCAGGTTCGCACTGGGCGCGACAACCGGCGATTCCACCGCCGAGAGCATCGCGCGGGAAACCTCATGGTCGGGGCATCTGAGCCCGACATGGCCATTATATGCCAGAACATCATGCAGACCGGCTTGCTGGAGTTTCTTCTCGGCCAGCGATCCGCCGGTTTCCAGCAGCAGTGTTATCGGCCCGGGCCAGCCCCTGGCGATGAGCCTTGCCGCCAGCGGTGGAACCTCGCTGACATAGCGTTTTACCTGGTCCGGTGAACCCATATGAACGCTGAAAGGCATTTTCGGGCGCGATTTAAGCTCGCGAAGCCGCTCCAACGCCTTGGCGTCAGCCGCCGAGACGGCGATCCCGTAGGTGGTCTCGGTAGGAAACGCAACGAGCTTGCCCGCATTAATGGCTTTGACGGCTTTGGCGACGGTGGACTTAACCGCACGCGCTGAACTCGTATCCAGTTTTATGACTTTGGTCTTCATTGGTCAGACCAAGCATGATATCTGAGAGACCCATGCACAATCAAGACCGTGCAGGCCAACCGTCAATACCAGCCCAGCACGCCGAAGATCGATCCCAACCACCCGAAATGGTTGCTGCCCGCCGCCAGAACGTACAGTAGAGCGCAGATTCCCAGCACCCAGTTGCACCATCTGCGCCAAAGCCCCGCCACCAGCAGGACAAACATCAATCGCCCTACAGTCGCCAGCACCATTCCAACCCAGACGCCGAACACCTCGGCTGCGGCGCGGACTACCGGATGCATCTCCTCGGAGGGGCTGGTTTGCAGCATGAAAACAATCGTCGTCGCAGTATCGAGCGACGCCCCTATCAACAGGCACGCCAGGGACGGTAGATACTTTCGAACAAAGACGCCAGGCCTGCGGATCATGATTTTCAGATTCGTCCTGAAAACCCCTGGGGAACAATTGATACCTCCGCCGCAGCCAGACAATCAGGCCGCCAAACAGAACGCTTGCGAGCGGAATTTTTATCTGTCCGAGCTTCCCGGCTAACAGTTCGGCGCTGACGCTGGGCACCGATGGCGATTGACTGATCAGACGAACCGCAGCATCGACAGCAA
>SDBT01004800.1_pt1 | contig 22855 bp, 19 predicted proteins | sample 2277101 | NCBI WGS metagenome assembly SDBT01 (sample SAMN10404973, study PRJNA504765) | marine sediment metagenome | isolation source: marine sediment core GS10_PC15, 103 cmbsf | place: Arctic Ocean: Southern Knipovich Ridge | collected 2010 | reverse complement strand
ATTTCTCGCATTCACCTTCAAAACTCAACTGTTCGGCTTTCGCATAGGCACTTCTGTTTCCAAACATTCCTTTACTCGTCCGGGCAGTATCGACCACAAGCAGCGGGCCCAAATGCGCAGCGAACTCGACCGCCTTCTCCAGAAGGTCAATGAGGTAGGTCTCGGCGGACTATCCAGGCAAGAGAAAAAGAGACTTAACTTCATCTCAAAAAAGCTGCGAGAAAATGAAAAATAGTACCCCCGGCCGCACTTACAGATTTCCTTTGTGCCTTTCGACCATACCAGTTAAAATCTCTGTTCTTGTATCCCGCACCGAAATCCTGGGTGCGGAGCACTGTGGCTAAAAAAGATGATTATATGAAACCTGTTATCGATATATTAGAAGACCAAATCACCGCGGCTATGGCTTCGGCCACCGGCCAGGCAGATTGTGTTGCGATAGTTACTGCGGCCACCGACCCCAAGTTCGGCGACTACCAGGCCAACGGCGTCATGGCCCTTGCAAAAAAACTCAAGACCAATCCACGAAAATTAGCTGAGGAGGTTGTGACGAAGCTCAATGTCAGCGATATCTGCGAACCGCCCGAAATCGCCGGCCCCGGCTTCATAAACCTCCGCTTAAAAACCGACTACGTAGCAATGCAGATCCTCGAGATTAATACCGATACCTCTAACAGACTCGCCGTCAGCAAAATAGACCAGCCCAAAACCATCGTCGTCGATTTCTCCAGCCCAAACATCGCAAAACAGATGCACGTCGGCCATCTTAGAAGCACCATCATTGGTGACTGTATCTGCCGGCTACTCGAATTTGCCGGCCACAAAGTCATCCGACAAAACCACATCGGCGACTGGGGAACGCAATTCGGTATGCTTTGTGCACTGATTGAAAAAAAGGCTTTGGAGGCAGGTGCCAAAGGCAAAACAAGCCGCGTCCCGGTTAAGATCGAAGACCTGGACGCTTTTTATAAGGAAGCCCAAAAGATTTTCGAGACAGATAATAGTTTTGCCCAAAGATCCCGAACTGCTATTGCCCAGCTGCATTCTGGTAATTCGTTCTGGCTCGGACGGTGGCGAAGAATCGTCGATGAATCGCGCAAACACTATCAACCAATTTATGATATTCTTGGCGCGGACCTGCATAAGGAAAATGAGCGAGGCGAAAGTTTCTACCGGGACATGCTTGCCGCTGTTGTAAAAGATTTGAAAGCCGCTGGTATCGCCGTCGAATCAGATGGCGCTATTTGCGTCTTTCCGCCGGGCTTTAAGAATAAAGATGGCGACGACCTGCCCTTTATTATCCAAAAGTCCGATGGTGCGTATCTCTATGCGACGACGGATCTTGCAGCCATTCGCCATCGTGTAAACCAGTTAAAGGCAAACAGAATTATCTACATTACCGACGCCCGGCAGAAACTGCACTTTGAGATGCTATTTAGCGCCGCGCAAATGGCAAAATGGACCGAGGGCATAGATCTCTCCCACGTAATGTTCGGCAGCGTCCTTGGCGAGAACGGCAAACCCTTAAAGACCCGCTCCGGCGAAAATGTAAAACTAAAAGAGCTATTAGCAGAAGCCGTCGAGCGCGCCCGCGCGGTCGTCCAGGAAAAAAATCCCGACCTGCCTGGTGATAAGAAAACCAAAATCGCAAACGCCGTCGGCATCGGCGCCATCAAATACGCCGATTACTCCAACAACCGCACGAGCGATTACATATTCAGCTTCGACAAGATGCTCGCTATGGAAGGCAACACCGCCCCCTACATGCAATACGCCTACGCCCGCATAAAATCCATCGAGCGAAAGGCAATCGAAAAAGACGTGGACAGGAAAAAAGAGCTTAAGAAAGTTAAAAATCTCAACCTCACCGACTCCGCCGAGATTGATTTAGCCAAGCACCTGATTCGCTACGGCGAGGCAATTGAATCGGCCGTCGCCGACTATCGGCCGAATTATCTTACGACCTATCTATTCGAGCTGGCCCAGAAATTCAGCGCATTCTATACAAACTGCCCCGTCCTAAAAGCCAGCCCCGACAAAAGACCAACAAGACTATTACTCTGCGACCTCACCGCAAAAACAATCAAACACGGCCTGACAAACCTCCTCGGAATCCAGGTCGTCGAGCAAATGTAACTCCGTAGGGTATGCCGTGCATACCATTTTCTCCGTCATTCCCGACACCTCCGTCACTCCCGCCACCTTCGTCATTCCCGCGAAAGCGGGAATCCAGGAGTTAAACAGCTTGAGGCGAAGCCTCAATCATATTCTGTTAGTATACTGAAAAGCTGAGCGACAATTTTAGAAATAGAAACTAGTTAATCAGTCAATTTGCTATAAAGGTCCTCCCATTCAGGATTAAACTTTTCAATTAATTCCAGCTTCCACCGTCTCTCCCATTTCTTAATTTGTTTTTCACGAGTTATGGCACTATTAATATCATTATACCTTTCATAATATACAAGATCGCGGACATTATATTTTTTGGTAAATCCTTCGATTAGATTGTTTTTATGCTCATATACTCTTTTAACCAAGCTGTTTGTTACCCCAATATAAAGAGTGCCGTTTCTTTTACTTGCCAGTATATAGACAAAGGATTGTTTCATTGCTTCGTTCTGGATTCCCGCTTTCGCGGGAATGACAATTAATCATCTTAACCGACCATACTCAAGTATTCACAAGTTATTGGGCTTACATCTAAAGACTCGTTCTGTTTCTTGACCTCGGGTCTTTAATACTCCCCGGCCCGTTACTTAATCTGCCTTTCATCGCCATCTCCCTGAACTTCGCCGCAGGGTCATAAAACCTCTTGCCAGGATCCACCGTGTTAACCATCATACCCGCACGATTAAACCCAAGCTGGGCCGCAATTTTCCCGTCAGGCCGAATAAAGCAAGATGGATATGGTGAATAGTACCCGCTCGAATTTGCCATACTCACCCAGAAATAATTCGTCGCCGCCCGGCACTGCATCGTCTGCCGCATAATATCCGTATGCACGCTCGGCCCTTTTTGCCGTGCGTTATAAAACGACTGCAGGATGCAATCTACCTTTTGTTTCTTCAACTCCCTGTAAATCTCCGGAAACCGCAGATCAAAACATATAAGCAGCGAGCACCGCACCCCGTTAATCTCAAAATTCACAAACCGCCCCCCCGGCGTAAAATTATCTAAGTCAACCTCCGTGCAGAACCTCTTATCATACCGGTCAACAATTTTCCCGCCCGGCCCAATCAGATACAAGCTGTTGTGCGGCTTATTCGGCTCGCTCAATTTGTGCGCACAGCCTAACACAACCCAGAGCTTCAACTTGCCCGCAAGCGCCACCACTTTCTGTGCCTCTTCTTTCAAAACGCCCCAGTCGTACCCTTCAAACGTCTTAAAATCAACGCTCGCGTACCCGCTCAGCGCACACTCGCCAAAATGCACAATATCCGCCTTCGCCCTGCGAGCTTTGTGCATAAATGAGCATATCCGCCGCGAGTTCCGCCGAACCGAAGCGCCCACTGCAAACTGACAAATCGCAACCTTTAACACACCTTTAGCCATCTCTCTTCTCTCTCATCCTCACCACACCTTATGTCATTTTGAACTTATTCATTTCCATTCATCCGGGTACATTGGGCTTCTTGACATACAATATTCATGGAATTGGCGATCCAATTCCTCCTTGTTGGGTAGAGCTTTCCAGAACTCAAGCATCTGGTTGATTTTCGGTTGCTCTTGTTTGCGTGAGCGGGAGAAATCTATCGGTTTAACTTCGGACATGCCCCTGTCTGCAAGGAACTGTTTCGCCCATATGATTGAATTTTTGTTATTGGATGAAATACATTTCTCAATAAGGTATTTCGTGTCGGCGTCCTGCGGTGGAGATTCTTTACAACCTACACAAAGAAGTATTACCAATATTATTTGCAGAAATACTTTTCTCATTATTTCACTCCCATTTGTTTAGGAAACTAGGTCAGTCACCTATTTTCCCTCATTTTGTTCCCGATGGTTTCTTTATACGTGTTGACGTAGATAATGCGGTTCCAAAATCAGGCGTCCCGTCATCGTTCCATTCGATTAACTGTGCCCTCGGCGATCTTCTGCCCCCGCATCCCTGCTCCGGCCTGTCATTAGCATGATAAAGTATCCAGTCTTCGGTGCCATCAGGGGATTTGAAGAAGCAATTGTGTCCCGTGCCATATACACCATTCTCCGGCGATTGATGAAATACCGGTTCGGGATGTTTTGTCCACGAATCCGGATCAAGAAGGTCACTGTCGGCATCTGCCGTCAGCATCCCTAAGGCGTAATAAGGAGTCCAGCAGCCACTTGCCGAGTAAACTAAAAATAACTTATCATCATGAGCTAACACCTCAGGCCCTTCATTCACAAATGTAATATGATCGTTCGTATTGTTCCATTCATCCGGATTCTTCCAGATACGCTCCCATGCATACTCCGGCTTCGAAAGCAATACCCTGTCTGTTGCAAGTCGCCACGGATTTTCCATCCTCGCGATATAAATACATTGAGTTTCAAATTCAACATAAGGGCTCGTTTGCCAACCCGACCAGATAAAATAGTAATCACCCCTGTGGCGAAATACGGAACCATCGATAGCCCAGTTATCATCCTCGTCGGTCTGGATTTTTCCCTTCATCTTAAATTCACCTTCGAAGGGATCATCCGACGTGTTTTCCAGAACATACAGTTTATGGTTAAGGTTATCGCCGTCGTCCGCAGCAAAATATACATACCAGTTGTCGTTGATATTCATTATTTCAGGGGCCCATAGTTGCTTGGAGTACATAGTGTTTTCGGGAGGAACGTAAATAGTTTTATATTCCGCGTCTCTAAGTTCCGTAATATCTCTCGTTCTCCATATCCCGATTTGTCTACTCATTGTATTTGTGTAATAATAAAAGCCTTCGTGATAAAATATCCACGGATCCGCACCTCTCTCCAGCAACGGATTGGTAAAAGTGTCTTCTGCCGCATCACTTATGACCTCTTTGGTAACATTAGTACCACAGCCAACCAACACAACAGACAATATTGACACTAATATTACATTTTTCATAACATTCTCCCTGGTTAATGACCTTTCGTTTGCAATAAAATTTGTCCCACCCCCAATCCTTTGGAATTTGCCGTCAACCTGATGTCGCCTCCCTGCTTCGTTGATCGGACCACTGCCAGGCACAAACCATGAAATGCTTTACGTTGTTGTGCCTGATAACTTTCATGACTAATCGGATTACCATTGCCGACGCAGGCAACCTCACCGTTACCTTCAATCTTAAAGCGAACAAGATTGTCCGCCTCTGGACACAGCCTGCCCTTCTTATCAACGATTCTCACCGTCACAAAGCAAACATCTTCACCGTCAGCCGCAATCGTTTCCCTATCGGCAACAAGCTCAATTTTATAAGGCTTCCCCGCCGTCCGTATCTCTTTCTCACACAACACCTTCCCCTCATCATCATACCCCACAACCTTTATACTCCCCGGCTGATAAACCACGTCGTTCCACTTCAGGCGATATTGGCCGGCCTTCTTCTCCTTTTTCCCCAATGACTTCCCGTTAACAAAAAGCTGGGCCCACGCACAATTTGTATAACAATATACCGGGGTCACTTCTCCTTCACGGCCGCCCCAGTTCCAATGCGGCAGCAAATGAATCATCGGCTCATCCGTCCACTGGCTCTGGTACAGATAAAAACGGTCCTTCTTAAATCCACACATATCAACAATGCCAAAATAGCTGCTATGCGCCGGCCACATGTCTTCATAAGGATCGGGCTCACCATGATAATCGAATCCCGACCACACAAACTCACCCATCAGCCACCGATACTCCTCCTGCAACTTAAACTCTACATCAGGAAGGTCTCCAAACCCGCAATTCGCAATATCATAAGATGAAATTTGCAACGACTTATCGCGATAACCTCCGGGCACCCGTTTCACCGGAAAGTGATATTCGCCGCGGGTGCTCACTACCGCCGATGATTCTGTGCTTAACAGCGGCTTATTGCCGAATTCCTCATGGATTTTTTCATACCGGTCCTGCCAATAATTTAATCCGAGCACACCAAAAAAATCCGCTAATTCCTTATCCAGCTTAATAGTAAGATGAATACCCGATATCACCGGCCTCGTCGGGTCCATTTCGCGGCATATCTCGGCAAACATCTTCGCATTCTTTTTGCCCTGGCCGGTACCCAACTCCCGTATCTCGTTGCCGATGCTCCATAAAAAAATACTTGGGTGATTGCGGTCCCGCCTCAAAAGAGCACGCGTATCTTTTTCGGCCCACTCATCAAAGAGTTTATGATAAGCGTTCTCAACCTTGGGCTTTTTCCACTCGTCAAACGTCTCATCCATAACCAGCACGCCCAGTTCATCACACAACTCAATCTGCTCGGGCGCGGGAGGGTTATGCGCCGTCCGTATCGCATTACAACCCATCTCCTTCATTATCTCCAACTGCCGCTCGGCCGCTCGCCTGGAAAAAGCAACACCAAACGGCCCAAGACCATGATGAAGATTAACGCCCTTTATCTTGACGCTCCTGTCATTCAAAAAGAACCCCTCCTCGGCATCGAAACGAAGCGTACGAATCCCGAACTTCGTTTCATACCGGTCAACTATCTCGCCATCGACCTTCACGTTACTGACCGCTTTGTATAAATATGGATTGTTAATGTCCCAGCGAACCGGATCAAGAACCTTCAGTTCCTGCTTAAACTCCTTACTTGCCTTTTTACCGACCCGCTTCCTGGCGGTATTTGCTGCAACATGTTTCCCCTTAGCATCATAAATTATCGTTTCTAAAACAACATCCCGCCCCTGTTGATTTTGATTTTGTATTTGCGTCCTGACATTAACAAAAGCGCTTTTATCCGAAATCCGATCCGCCGTGATAAAAGTCCCCCACTGTTCGACATGAACCGGATTAGTAAGCGTCAGCCACACATTGCGGTAAATACCCGAACCGGGATACCACCGCGAAGACTCATTTTCATTCTCAACCCTCACTGCAAGTACATTTTTCTGCCCGCGCCGCACATGTTCCGTCAGATCAAACGAAAACGATGAATAACCGTAAGGCCACCCTCCAATATATTCACCGTTCAGCCACACTCTCGCGTCACGCATAACACCGTCGAACTCGACCCTAACGCATTCCGCCCCCGATGGAATCGTAAATGCCTTACGGTACCAGCCGACACCGGGATAAGGTAAATAGCCCCCTTCAAAAGACACTTCTTTTGTAAAGGGCCCCTCGATTGCCCAGTCATGAGGCACATTCAGTTCTCTCCACTTCGAATCATCGAGATCAAAAGCCTGTGCGTTTTTAACATCTTCCTTAACGAATCTCCAGCCGGCATTGAAATTCACTCTTCCTCGAACCGTTTCGATTCGCTCGCCGGCCCCCGCAACCGTCCCCAGTGGACAGCTTATGGAAGCCTCCTTTTCAACTGGACGCCCGCTGCATGAAACATTCAAACCCGACACAAAAACTACGACCGCAACTAACAGTAATCCTGATTTCCTGAATAGCATTGTTTTATCTCCCTTAAAGCTACACCGCGATTGTCTTTTAAGCTAAACCTTGCACACGAAAATATCATCTTCCATTTACCCCCCCCCTTTTGTCAATAACAAATTCTACTCCCCGCCCTCTGCTTGCCCCGCATTTACTTTGTTGTTTAAGTAAGTGCGGGGTCATTCTGAGCAACGCGAAGAATCTCAATTTCGGGTGGCACCCTTTTCGCCGAAGGCGAAAGGGATGGATTACAACTCCGGTCTCAAACCATCAAACATGCAGACTGCGAACTTTCGCACCACGTTACTTCAGCCGCTTGTTAAATGCTGCTTACATTTTTTTAGGACCATCTTTTTTTGTTAACCTGCCAAGATTCCATATTTTCTCAGCACGTGAACCTATATACCAGAAACTGACTGCGAGTAGTGCGAAAAAGATAGCCTTGTGTGTATTGGCCCAGAAGTATTCGAAAAAGCGCGTGTAAAGGTTGATAAATAAGAAAGTAATTCCGAAGCCTCTTGTCATGCCGTCATCTTTTTTTAAGCCGTGAAAAATTGAAGCGATGGCCGCAAAGCCGAACAATAATGACCAGTGGAACAGCTCGATTTGCTTCCCCTCTTGCCATTCATACATGTCTCCATAGTTTCCAAAAATTGACATTATCCAAAGGGCAATAAAAAGATAAAGCAAGCCCATTGCTCGGGTTGGCTTTAGGAAGGTTTCTCGGGCCTCCCACTTATGGAATGCAACGCTGGAAACTGTTAAGACCGTGCCGAATAACACGAACCGAAGAGGATAATTCATGCCTAGATAGTATGCACCCCATCCTGACACATAACCAGTTTCAGTTCCCATCCAACTCCCAAGTGAAAGAAGAGAGAAAATCCAGACAAGCTTTGATGGGAACCATAACCCAAGTATCCCGTAAACGATGGCGGCAAGTAAGATAAGAAGTGAAAAATGGCCGCTTCCAGTATCTATGGCTTCCCCGAAAAAAGCAATTGAAGCAGCTGTTGCGAGAACACCAAAAAAGAAAATTGCTTCATTGCTGAATTCTTTTTCTGGGCTCTTATATCTTCTTTTCACTCCATAACAATAAATGAATACTGCCACCACCGCGGCAACCAGACATTTGAGTATTGCTGGAGCACTAATGATTTTTAATAATAATTCCCTAAGGTAATCATCAGCAACTATTGATCCAACGGAAATGATTATGCAAATTATTGAGACCCAAAAAGAATACTTGGCAAGTCGCTTCCAGTCAAAACCGATAACGTCACAGTTTTCCAAAAGCACTTGGCCTTGCTCTTGAGATATGACATCTTCTTCAATCCACGTCTCAATTGCCAACTTAATTATCGTTGCTTTTCTCTTTGTCAGTCTCATAAAGTGATTTGGCATTTAACATAATAATATGCCGTCTTTGTGTCAAGAATATACTCTACCCCAAATAAAATGTCAACATTCTTTTAGTATTGCTTAACGACCTTGTCCCGCATTTGGAGGCTTAGTGCTGGGTTTGTTGCCCCTCAGACACTAATAGTTTCGATCATTTGAATTTCGACATTTGTATTTGTTTCGGATTTAGAGTTTAGTGCTTAGGACTTCTCTCGGCCTCCGTCCTCTGTGGCTGTAATTCTTCAGATATCCACTATTTTAGGCCGAGAGTTTCATCCAACCCGAAAATAATATTCATATTCTGCACCGCCTGCCCCGATGCACCTTTGACCAGGTTATCGATCGCCGAAAAGCACACGATCTTCCCCTTCACCGCCTTGCTAAATACATGGCAGTAATTCGTCCCGGCAACATTTTTAACCGCAGGCGGCGCCCCAACCACCTGCACAAACGCCTCCGAATGATAGAACGTCTCATAAATCGCCTTCAGCTTCTCATCGTCCAAATCTTTCGTCGGCTCACAATACACCGTCGAAAGTATCCCCCTGTCGAACGGCCCGACATGCGGCTGAAATAAAATCTCCACCTGCTCGCTCGCCACCTGCGTCGCGATCTGCTCCATCTCCGGCATATGCCGATGCGACCCAACCCCGTACGCAAACAGGTTCTCATTCATATTCGGATAATGAAAATGCTCCGATGGATTCTTACCCGCGCCCGACACACCTGTAACTGCGTTTACTATAATCGACTTCGTATCGACGAGCCCGTTCTTCAGCAGCGGCGCAACAGCTAACATCGCCCCCGTCGGATAGCAACCGGGATTCGCAACCAGGTTGGCCCCCTTTATCTGCTCGCGAAACAGCTCCGGCAGACCGAACGCCGCCACCGGCAGGTTCTTCTGGTCCGTATGCTCGACCTCGTAAAACTCTTCGTACACGGTAACGTCTTTCAGCCGGTAGTCCGCACTGAAGTCAACCACTTTAACACCCGCCGCCAACAGCTTCGGCACAAACCCCATCGAAACCTTATGCGGCAGACAGCAAAGCGCCACATCCGCCTTTTCGCCTAACTTATCAAACTTCAAAGGTTCAATGGTCAAGCTGCATCTGCCTTTCAGCTGACCGAACACCTCATCCGCACGCCCGCACTCTTCCGGCAGTGCCGTAAGATAAACAAGCTCCGCCTCCGGATGACGCAGTATTATCTCGATCGACTCAAGACCCGTATACCCGCTCGCACCGATTATCGCTACCCGTATCATTTCTGCTGCCTTTCATAACTGTAAGATTAGACCCACTATATAATACCCACCAACTTATAAAATGTCACCAAAATATCTGCGGCTCCACCACTTTGTGCCTTTGCCCCTTTGAACCTCTGCGTCTTCTCCCGTTGTCATTTCCCCCAATATACATTATCAAATATAAAATCTAAAATATAGACGCCTATCCTCTGGGTGGCACCCTTTTCTCCGAAAAGGGTGAGGAAGTGCAATACGCTCCACGAACCACGTTTATCCCGCTTGCCCCTGCCTATGTCATCCCCGCGAAAGCGGGGATCCAGGTTTCTATTAACGAAATAGGTTTATCCCTCAATTTCGTATGGGGTCATTGCCGTGGTAGGGTGCGATTCATCGCACCACTCTTTGTCATGCCGGACTTGATCCGGCATCCAGTTTAAAAAACATCCCGATGAAATCGGGGTTCCTTTCTTAACAACTAACCCGTCTAACGAAGTGATCGCAGAAAAACTGACAAAGGCAAAGTTTACCCTGTTTAAAGTTTTCATGCAACCATCTTGAAACTGCTTAAAACTCTAATAGGGCCGAAGCCTCAAAACTTGGCCGCTAACCTTTATTAATCTTTTGATTCTGCTGTTTCTATCGTTTCTTCTTGTAACTTCTCAAAAGACTCACAAACAACATTCGTACGCTTAAGCGGCCGACGCACTGACCCTAATGCCACCCCCGCCTTAAGCGCTGTCATTATCCCAACTGCCTCGGGATAATTCTTGGCGAAGTACAGCTTACCCGGTGCAAACGGCAAATCTTCAAGTTTATTCTTCATCCGGTTTTTGTTTTCTTCGACCGCAATAACCGGTATCCCCTGCTCCAGCGCCGCTAATGTCGGCAATCCCACGCACCCTTCCGGTATCACTAAACACGATATATCAGCAGCAGTTATAACGCTTGGATGCGAAAACAGCATCCTGTCAGTAATGATTTTCGGGCTTCGGTGAAGACCCTTCAAAACGCAGTGAAGAAAACTTGCCGATATCGCCTCAGCAGCCATCCTCGGATCAACTTTGCCGAGGCGTAGATTCAGCATCTCTATAGATTCCAGCATAGGCGCATGCGCTGTTGGAATCCCAAATAACATAGATGCAGCGTGAGACAGCATTGCTTCTACACCCCCCCACGGATTAATTATTTCTCCATCACTCTTAAAGTATTCCATCTGAAGCTTTTCGGACACATTTATTATCGATGCAATCGCCACAGCATCGTATTCTGATTTATATTTATGCAATACTTCACACAATCTTTCAAATGCTTCTATGCGTCCCACTGCCCGGCCGGAAGTTGAATATTCCGCTTGCGTCCGTATTGGTTGGTCCATCTCAATTACCTTCGGACAGTCCAGACCTAACGTGGCACGACCAGCCGAAGCAGCATTGATCGCAAAATCAGAAATTCTGCTGTCCGGATGTTTGTCGATCACTAACATAACACGATTTGCCCGAACCGGCTGCAAACCAACCGTCCCCATTAATAGCTGCGTAAGAACGCTGCCTTCTACATATAAGTTGCCTTCCGGCAGTTCGTTTATATCGGAGGCATTGACTACGTTAGGATGAGTTATCAGTGTATCGCAGGCCGCTGCCATCATCCTTGCAACCGGCCCTGCGTCCCCCGCATGGCCGCCAATCTCTGCGCCGATGCCTGTGGGGATCATCAGCACGGCATTAAACTTACTACTGTCCTCAATTTCTCTTTGTGTAAAATCAAAGATAGACGTCGGTTGTACCAGAGATGACTCGCTTATTCCCTCAAGGACGCCCAACTCACAATGGTATCCACTTGAATCGCTCTTTGTTACTACAAATCGTACGGGGATTTCGTCACTATCAAGATGATTGTTGATTGCCTGTCCAAAATATCGCAGCAAAGAAGTATGTTCCTTTGCTACAGGTATATTAATCTCCCGTTCGGCTAATAACATCCTAAATCCGTTCTATGAACCGGCTCCTGCATCCATTCGCACCGAACCATTCTTTGGTGATCTTCTCTGCGAGTTCTTTATCATACCCCTTACAGGAAAAAATATTCACATAAACAGCCTCCAATAGATCCAAGGTATGGATAACGATAGAGCTGGTAAGGATAAACTGAACCGCTGATGAGCCTTTTGTATGAGGCGAAGTCTGCTTTTGTTCTTCCGGCAGACCCACATCATCCCAAAAGTATCTCTCGCATTTTTTCATATCAATTGCTTTGCAAAGCTTTTCAAAATATCCGTCTAAACTTTCCCTATTAAATGTAGATACATCGCAGCCATGCAAATCAATTATTAACTCAAATCCGTATGGTTTTTCCGAACTAAGCATCAAGGCCCCCACTAAGAAAACAATCTCACGCCGTAATAGGAACTCTTCGAACTGTGCGCCCAACTGGACAGACTATAGTGTAATCCTCTTCAACTTTCTGACCCAACTCTAGCCTCAATGAAGCTACTTCCTTGGCATAAAACCATTCAAGTTCTTCATCTTCTAAGCTCTGCTGGAACTCTCGCAGTAACATCATAATTCCTCGCCATACTCCAGGCTCTGTAACTAGTTGCCTTACCTTCGCGCACTTCTTATAAGATACCCAACAAAGACCGTGCTCAGGGTAATAGAATATGTCGAAAGGAAATAATCGGCAACATATTGGTCGATCTTCATATATTTCGCATTTTTTGTTTTCACAGTTATAGTAAATACATCCATTCTCCTTGGTGGTCGGAATAAAGTATCCACCCATAAATTCAATCACTTCAATCCTCTTCGCTCTCATTGCCGCAACTTCCCCGGGTAAAACATATATTGTCCCCGCATCACAGCAAGAGCAACCACGGCAATTCAACAACTTAGAAATTTCATTCAATCCATTTTTGTTCTTCATCTCTTGACTAACTTCTCCCTGTAATAATATCTTCCACCTTTCTTCTCTGAGCCCTATTCAAACCATCATAAAAAACCCAGACGCGGTTTTGATGGGATTTTTGCTTATCCAGTAGATGTTCCACTTCCCTCCTTACGGGCCCTTGCAACTCCGACAAGTAGTTTCCTTCTACATCTCGTAACCGGGTCAGTGAGAGCCACTCACCTTCGATTTTCGGCGGTTGCCCGTATTTTCGAGGCATCCTAAACAGCAACTGTTCGCTCCTAATACCATCACCAAGTTGCTCTATTATTTGTTCCCGTAGGGACAAAACTAACTCGACGTTTTTAATCCTATCACTCGCACACGGGTATATCTCCAACAAGGAATGTGGCTCCCTAAATCTTAATCGGAATATGATAGATTTTATCTCAGGCAGGTCCGATGATACAATCTGCTTCAATAGTTCCTCGTCAGTCCAGAAGACAACTTCTTTACTCTGCCGCTCATATTCCCTCGGATTCGAGTTTTGTAGTTCTTCGAAGTATTGCGCGACACAATGGTTAAGCATTGCTTCGTATGCTAAATTCTCAGCGTCTTCAAAATTATACTTCCGAATATTCTCTTGGCTCTGAAGCAAAGAAAGTGCATGACTAACCCCATCTCCCTTTAACTTTATCCCGTCGTCTGTCAAAATCACATCATCGAGAAAACTTAGCACATTAAACCTCGCAAGGTTCGTTCCCATAAAATACGCATCTCGTCTGTAGTGGTCAAATCTATCCAAATCCAATAGACCGCTGGTAAGTTCAGCCAACATCTTAATCTCGCTGGCATGACCTTGACCCTCCAGGTACTTATCATCCCGACAAATCAGAAAACAGATGGCCTCTTTATTGATAGGTTCATTCTTCATCTCTTTATTCAAGTTGTCAAGTACAGTGGATAAGCTCTTGAAATCTTCAACCCCATATTCTTTTTGCAGATATTTAGCAAAAGCTGCGGAGTAATCACCTCCCATAATATAATCAGCCGCCACCTTCTCATGTGAGCCCAAATCGAATGGAAGCTCGTGGTTATTCTCAAGCACATGACTAAAAGGAAAGTGTCCAACGTCATGGAGGAGCAAGCTGAGAAGAAATTCTTCCTCCAGTCCAAGGTCCCGAACCCACTTCCGGAGGGACACTAACTTACCTTCAGGTTCAGGGGTTTCAACCCATGTCCTACTCAAAGCTTCTAAACCAAGATGATACGTCCCGAGACAATGCGCGAACCTGCTATGGCTCGACGATGGAAATACTAAGAAAGCTGGTCCCGACTGTCGCAGAAAGTTCAGCCGTGACATTTCCACTGACCTTAGGACCTTAACTACGATATTCTCCACCAGATGTTTATCCTGGACCCCCATGGCTACATCGAAGAACCGTCGACCACCAGGCAAGTCCTTCTCGTGAGGCTTGATAGTGATTACCTGGTATATGGGATCGTAGAACTTTTTAGTTTTTGTTGGATCTTTCATTTCTCACTAACAATTATGTCGGCAATCTGTTTGTATCCTTTACATATTTCGTGATCCGGTTTCGACACGCTGTATAATTCCTCATCTAAAAGAAGATCCAGGACTAACGGGATTCTTACCAGTCCCTTAGAACCCAACTTTGATTGGACTTCTAAAATCTTAGTTTTTGCCCCATCAATCTCAGGAACACCGGAAAAAACCAGGTAGAATTCTATTCCACGAATTTTATATCCTTTAATAATTTCCTTCACCCCAATAACATTCTGTCGGTCAGGCCTCAGACAGACAAAAATCGCGTCCGAGTAGGTAGCCCCCAAGCCCCCCATAACTGAGAATCCTGTTCGCGTATCTATTAGCAGATGGTCCAACATGTAAATTTGGATGAAATTATTACAAATATCATTTATGAAATCAAAAGTATTATGATCAAACTTAATATCATCTAACTCAGGAGAGTTAATTGTAGGAAGAATATATAGCTTCCCCCGAAGTGCCGGTCGACTAACCAACCCAGGCACCTCTTGAACGTACTTGCTAAGATTACCTATTACCCGCTTAAGAAGCATGTCTGTAAAAGAGCCTCTTTCTTTTATCTCTTCACGGTCAAGGTTAAACAACACGTGAACACCTGGAGCTTCCAAGTCAAAGTCCACTATTCCCACGTTTTTTCCCTTGCGCATCAATTCGATTGCCACATTACATAGCGTTAAAGTCCTCCCAGTTCCACCCTTATATGACCAAAAAGCAACCCTGTTCATTTGGTCTCCTCTCTTACTGCCCCTCCAATTTTTGCAATCTCACTCAGAAAGATCTGCTGAATTTGAGGGCTTTCAAGTGTGCCCTTTAGAGCTTTCAGTACTTCCTGTTCGCTTAATTCATACTTGATAGCCTCTCCATGTTTCGCAAAATATAGAAGCCCCTCTATTGCTCTAGCCGTATAGCAAATGAGAAAATTCCCCTGCTCCCACAATAATGTCTCCGAGTCTCGTTGGTTTACTAAATATCTATGCCACAAATTTAGGATTTCGAAGAATCTACCATCGATTACAGCGTGCTCGGGGAAAACATCTTTCCCTTTACAAAACACCGTAATGATATTACCATACCCTGACCTGTCGTCGTAGAAAATCGGCTTCGGATACCCCTTAAGAGGCACATCTATGTAATTAAGCCAAGTTAAAAACTCCTCTCCCTGTCCCACTTGCTCTACAAATCTGGCAAACACCTTGAGCACAGCAGCTTTCTGTGTTTCTTCAAGATAACCTAAACAATCGAGTAGTAAATTTAATCCGTAAAATGAATAGTTTATCTCCCCTTTTGTCCTTCTCTCATCTCCAAACACCGTGTTCTCTTTTACCCTTGCTAACACCCAACTACATGAATTTTGGATTACATTCCTTGTTTTTTCATCGTCTCCAACGGAAAAAGGCACTTTTTGGCCCATGCAAAACAGCAAAGCCTCGGCTGCCTGGCACGTAAAGTATACGTTGCAATAATTCGTCTTTCTAATAACTTTCTCGGTTGTTCCCGCCCATCTCTGTCCCGTCTTGTCCCTGAGTCCACTCTTCAGAATAAAGTCATAGGCTCTGGTTGCAACAGAAGAGACCTTCTCCAACAATCCAGACCAGCTTGGATCGTTCTTCAAAACTGTCTTTTCAACGTACTCTCCGACCATTATCATAAGCCGAAGTGCCAGAGCAGCCGCGTCCACAAACTCCACCTCTTCTCTAACATATAAGTATGGGCTTGCTGAAAATCCATCACTTTCTATTATTCGAACAACTTGATTGATATCGTCGAGTAAAATCTCATCCTTAATAGGCAAACGTGCAAAGTCCGTAGGGAACATGCGGTTCGCTAAGAAAAACGGCTCAAGGCTTTCCATAATCTTGAAGAGGCATGATTGATCTTCTTCTTCCACTTCCGAATCTAACCATCCCCCTGTATCCTCTCGGATAGCTGCTAATCTCTCTAAGCTTTCTTTAATGAGGCTTAACACCCCTTTTCCCTTTTTCATGGTAACTTCCCCTAAGGGTCAGCGATCCTTTATTTCTGCTAACCTTTTTATTTTGCTTTTTTCTTCTTTTTCATTCTCTTGCCATCCTCTCTCCTCACGAGCACCTCAATTTTCCCATCACTCCCTTTCTTTATTCTCAGTTTCCGTTTCTTCTTTTGAATTCGTTTTTTCTTTTTTTTCGCCATAATATCAACCCCGTCTCACAATCAAACTCACAATGTCTCAATTCATGCCCAACATATCACTAACCCTTGCCCTCTGCTACAAACGAGCCCAACCTCTCAAATTCTATTGAGAAAACTCATGCCAGTCAACACTTATTTTCAGGATTTTAAAGGTTCTTAGCAGCCAAGATAGCAATTATGCCAGTGGACCATTTTATCATCTGTTCTCTATTTCCTTCTATGCCATACAAATTTACCCACGACAAAATAACAAAATTCCCCCATTCCGTCAACCAAATACAATTTCTGCAAAAATCCCAAAAAATCCCACAAAAAAAGCCGCCGGAACATCCCAGCGGCTCTTATATTCTTTCGATTCAAAAAATTACCTCTTAGAGAACTGGAATTTCCTTCGTGCGCCTCTTTGGCCGGGCTTCTTTCTTTCGACCATCCTCCCGTCGCGGGTCAGGTATCCACCGTCCCGCAACGTCTTCAGCAGGCCGTCATCATAGTTCCTCAGCGCCCGTGCAATACCCAACATCGTCGCGCCGGCCTGGCCGGTCGTGCCGCCACCTTTGACGTTCACGAATACATCAAATGCCCCGGCCTTGTCCGTGGCCTTCAGCGGTGCTGCCACCGCCTCCCTGTCCTGGCGACGGGCAAAATAATCGTCCACTTTCTTCTTGTTGACCAGAATCTCGCCTTTACCAGGCCGGATTCGCACCCGGGCCACACTCCGCTTTCGCCTGCCGGTACCCCAGATATATCCACTTTTGTCCGGCTGAGTCCTGTCCCTCGGCTCATTTTTCGGCTTTTCCGGCTTTTCCACCTTTTCCGCCTTCTTGGCCTTGGCTGGGGCCTTGACATCAGCGGATTTTGCGGACTTTGCGGGCTTCTTTGGCTTTGCCTTTGCGTCTTTGGCCTCGGCCTTTGCTTTGGCCTCGGTCTTGGCAGATTTTGCCTTGGCTGCGGCTGCTAATGCGGTCGGGTCAATTAACGGAGTTTCTTCTTCGGTTTTTGCCATGCCTTAAATCTTTCTAAAAACCTTATAATTCCAGTTTTTGGGGGTTCTGTGCGGCGTGGAGATGGTCCGGGCCGCGAAAAACCTTCAACTTCTTCAGCATGTGCCGCCCTAATGTGCTCTTGGGGAGCATCCGCCGGACGGCTAATTCTATGATCTTCTCCGGCTGACTGGCAAGCATATCCTCAAACGGTCTTAACCTCTGCCCGCTGGGGTAACGCGAGTAGCTCTTGTAGACCTTGGTCTTGGCCTTATCGCCGCTAACCCTTATCTTTTCAGCATTTACGACAATTACGAAGTCGCCCGTATCAATGTGTGGGGTATATGTCGGCTTGGTCTTGCCCATCAGGATGGGTGCAATTTCGGCAGCCATTCGGCCGAGAATCCGGCCATCGGCATCGATAAGGTGCCAGGCGGCCTCGACGGTTCCCTTTTTCGCTACGAAACTCTTCACAATATTACCTTTATTTGCCTTAATTCGTCAAAACGTAGTATTATACCCGCGCCAGCGGCCCTGTCAAACACTTTTAACATAAAAATTCACTTGTCCTGAGCCCATTCGGCAGGCTCAGGGTAAACTGTGTCGAAGGGGCTAACGTGTCACTTCCGCCCCCCCCTTCTTCTACATTATGGCTTTACGCTCTCGGCAGGGCTGCGCTCTTGTATCTGTTCGCATACGACCTTCGTCTCGGCTAACGGTCGTCGCACCGAATCCAGCGCCACCCCCGCCTTAAGTGCCGTCATTATCCCAACTGCCTCGGGATAATTCTTGGCGAAGTACAGCTTGCCCGGTGCAAACGGCAAATCTTCAAGTTTATTCTTCATCCGGTTTTTGTTTTCTTCGACCGCAATAACCGGTATCCCCTGCTGAAGCGCCGCTAATGTCGGCAGCCCTACGCACCCATCGGGTATCACTAAACACGATATATCAGCAGCAGTTATAACGCTTGGATGCGAAAACAGCATTCTGTCAGTAATGATTTTCGGGCTCCGATGTAAGCCCTTTAATACGGAGTGAAGAAAACTGGCAGATATCGCCTCAGCAGCCATCCTCGGATCAACTTTGCCGAGGCGTAGATTCAGCATCTCTATAGATTCCAGCATAGGCGCATGTGCTGTTGGAACTCCAAACAGCATCGTTACCGCATGAGTAAGCATCGCCTCCACACCACCCCAGGGATTAATTATTTCTCCATTACTCTTAAAGTATTCCATCTGAAGCTTTTCGGACACATTTATTATCGATGCAATCGCCACAGCATCGTATTCAGATTTATATTTATGCAATACTTCACACAATCTTTCAAATCCTTCTATGCGTCCCACTGCCCTGCCGGAAGCAGAATACTCTGCTTGCGTCCGTATTGGTTGGTCCATCTCAACCACCTTCGGACAGTCTAATCCCAACGCAGCACGCCCAGCCGAAGCTGCGTTAATTGCAAAATCAGAAATCCTGCTGTCCGGATGTTTATCTATCACTAACATAACTCGATTTGCGCGAACCGGCTGCAAGCCGATTGTGCCCATAAGAAAATTAGACAGCGCAAATCCTTCAACGTATAGCCCGTTCTCCGGCAACTCGTTTATATCGGAGGCATTTACCACATTCGGATGAGTTATCAATGTATCGCAGGCCGCCGCCATCATCCTTGCTACCGGTGCCGCGTCTCCCGCATGCCCGCCAATTTCTGCGCCGATTCCGGTCGGCACTATCATTACCGCATTAAACTTACTACTGTTCTCAATTTCTCTTTGTATAAAATCAAAGATAGACGTCGGTTGTGCCAGAGATGACTCGCTGATTCCCTCAAGGACGCCCAACTCACAATGATACGTACTTGAATCGCTCTGTGTTACTACAAATCGCACAGGAACTTCATCAGAATTGAGATGCTTATCTATAGCCTTCTCAAAGTACGAAAGCAGTGAACTACTGGCTTTTGCTACAGGTATATTAATCTCGCGCTCGGCAAGTAACATACTAAATCCTCTCTATGAAGTGTGTCTTGCATCCATTCGCGCCGAACCATTCTTTGGTGATCTTCTCTGCGAGTTCTTTATCATACCCCTTACAGGAAAAAATATTGATGTAAACTGCCTCCAATAGATCCAGCGTGTGTATAACGATCGAACTGGTAAGGATAAACTGGACCGCTGATGAGCCTTTCGTATGAGGCGAAGTCTGCTTTTGTTCTTCCGGCAGACCCACATCATCCCAAAAATACCGTTCACATTTTTTCATATCAATCGCTTTGCACAGCTTTTCAAAATAACCATCCAGACTTTCTCTGTTAAATGTAGATACATCACAGCCATGTAAATCTATTATCAACTCGAAACCGTATGGTTTTTGAAGCTTGTTCATAATAAAACAACTCTCTTACTCATCACTCAAAAATCTTTTGATTTTAGAATCATCTATTATAGGTTTAAGATAATCCTCTAATTTTGCGAGATTCCTTGTGTCAGGATTAAGTCCAAAAGAATGTATTAAATTGTCTATAGCCATCTTTCTAAAGGTTGGAACTACTTGGCTCCATTGAGATAATTCACACGCATAATCAAATACAATCCATGGATTGAAGGGTCGCAATTCATGAGCTTTCCGAAGTTCGTCTAAGAGTCCACCGATTTCCTTTTTTTTGTTTTCATAAAAAGTAGTTAAATCTTTTCCTTTAGATTCTTCCAGCATTTGATATGAGATAGCCAAAGCTTTATACCAGTGTATAGTGCCATCTTGTGGATTTAATTTAATAGCTTCATCGTAGCGGTCTAATTCAATTTTATATTCTCCAAGCTCTCCTTCAATTGAACCCCAGATAGCTAATGTTCCTGCATCTCTTAGGTCACCATTGGCTATTCGGCGAGATACATCAAGTGCCTTATGAAGGTATTTAGTATCATCTTCTTTAAAAGCTTGGATTATTGAAAACAAAATATATTCTTCTGCAAGCCAAAGATTTGTGGGGTTTGCATTATAGGCTGATTTGAGAATTTCCAACTTTTCATTGTCAATGTCACTGTAGAGAATTGTGGATTCTGAAGGTGCATCCTCCCACAACGTACGCAAAAAATGATGCTTTACTTCAAAAACTTTTATATTTCGAGAAATTCCCTTTGGAGTTATTGGAAATGGAGTGTTAAATTTATAAGTATCTTCGTCTTTTAAGTTGTGCAATTGCCCCCGCGCAGCTTCACTTATTATTATGTTTGTAAATTTTCCTTCCCGAGAAGAGCTTTCTATCCTTTTTGCAAGGTTGATGACGTATCCTTCTGGGCGATAGCGGTCGTTGCCCTCATCATCTTTTTCTTTATTCACATAAACTTTTCCAACGTGTATGCCAATTCCAATATCAACTGGCAAAAGCCCGTCCAGCAAGATGCGATCTTCATTGTTCTCTGTGAAGAACCAAAGCCTTTTGAGGTCAAAAGCAATTTGGATAGCAGTGTCAATGTCCCTTGCCAAAAAGCCATCGTCCTTAGATACAAATATTTTCAGGCAACCTTCGTCTCCTCTTGCATCTGCTTGGAAAAACGGATATTCAGTTTCTTCGTCATATCTTTCTATTTTATAATGCTCACAAACTTTTATAAAACAATCCTGAAAATCACTAAGGAACTCGTTGTAATCTTTTAACTTCTTATTATTGGAAATTTCCGAACATCCTACAATATCAGCAAATAACACAACAATATAATATTCATTTTTTTTCTGTAAAAGTTTAGCTTGCGAAGCTTTTAATGCTTTTGAGCTTGTTTTTGGCCTTCTTCTTGGCATTTTTAATTCTCCCTTGTAACACTAAAATTGAACTTGAAAGAATCGTTTTTCTTAGTTCGCAATTGCATGTCAATATTCACAGAAATATCATCGCCAGCGTTAACATTTATCGGTGTTGTTAGAGGTGCAAAGCACTGTTTCCAGTGAGTCTGTGCCCACGGGCCGGATGATAACGCGACATTAGGAGAAAGGCTAGCTTCAAACCATAAAGCAACTCCGTTTATTTTTCCAGCACGACATACATCAAATCTATGAGTTCCCTGCAAATCTAATCTTTTTCCTTCTTTGAAATCCACCATAAAAAATATCTTGGGCTCGGACAACAGATTGTGGTTATTCAATGAAGTTAGATAACATGCTTTAATAGCTTTCTCTCGCATAACCGAAAAATCAATCCCTTCTACCGTCCCCCAACAGTCGACACATTCAGGATATACTTCATTTTCTTCAACAAGAGCAACCTTAAGCTGAACACTCTCCGGTATCATTACACCATCAGGAGTAAGAAATCTTTCCTTTGCATCGAACAATGATTCTGCCATCCCCTCCTCAAATGCAATGTGCCCGATCAATTCACTTACAACCACATTCACCTTTTCACCAAGGTCGCAATTCCGTGAGTCCTCTTTATGAAATATAATCCTGTCACCAAAGCCGTTTCTATCTGCGATCTCTTTAGCCCAGTTTATTGCCGACGTCCGTTCGATAGCATGCACTCGCTTTGCCCCCGCTTTCAAACACATAAATGCAAGCAACCCTGTTCCTGTACCAATATCCGCAACAATATCTCCCTTTTTAACAACTTGACGGATAGCCGTGGAATATTTCCTGACCCGTTCCTCGTCGTAGAGGATCCCAGCATGTACACTGGGAAACTCATATATGTTAGAAATCTCAGGAAATAGTTCAGTAGGATCGATCATTTACGCCTTTCCTGTTATCACTTGGCTCTCACTATCCCGTATCTTACACCTCAACTCCCTTCTATGCCACACCAATTTTCCCACGACAAAATAACAACATTCCCCCATTCCGTCAACCAAAAACAATTCCTCCTAAAAACCAAAAACACCTTCCCGGCCGTTTCGGTCATTTGAAGATTTTAGTTTCGGATTTGTTTCGGATTTAGAGACCTGTCCTGCCTGCTCTGAGCCCGTCGAAGAGAGCAATGTCGAAGGATTAATCAGCGTTAATCTGCGTCCTCCGCGGTAAAATAATATCAGTGTAAACCAGTGTTAATCAGTGGCCAAATCTGGAAAATTCAA
>SDBT01004799.1_pt1 | contig 22859 bp, 32 predicted proteins | sample 2277101 | NCBI WGS metagenome assembly SDBT01 (sample SAMN10404973, study PRJNA504765) | marine sediment metagenome | isolation source: marine sediment core GS10_PC15, 103 cmbsf | place: Arctic Ocean: Southern Knipovich Ridge | collected 2010 | reverse complement strand
GTGGCTAACCAAGAGCCCGGAGAGATCGCTGGCTCTTTCCAGGCCCTCTGCACGGAGTTCGACATTGCTGAAGATCTTGGAAAGAAAGTTGTTGCTTCCGCACTAGAAGACTAAAGTTCCTCGGTGTGCTGCCGATATACTCCCCGAGGAGAAAAACCCGAATGTCTATGGATCGAGCGGTAGGCTATTGTGAGAACGAGAACTGTAAGGAGTACGCCAAGGGCGTATTCTTGCTCAACCACGGGTCTACCACCTTCTACTGCCCCAGGTGCCTAGACATAGGTGAAAAGGTATTAGAGAGAGGCACCCACAATGCAAAAGACGGTGTAGCCTTCAAGGAAGTCAGGGTGGAATTCAACTACGACCCTTACAAGAGACGCTTCAAAGAAATCGGTATCGTCCGAGACGAGGCTATCTGGGGCTCGGGCAGTACATACACGTTGCTCAGTCCTCTCATCAAGACAGAGAAGAGAGCCCTCAAGGTCGCAGAGGCTATCCTGGCCAATCTCCAGCGTTACGGTGGCATGTTTCTGTTCGATGGCATTCCCAGAACCACCGAGACAGTTGTATCTTTCGATGATGACATCGACATCTTCACGGACAAGATGAGGCGTCTTGGCCAAGAGTGGGAGAACTCGAATCTTTCAATGAAGAAGATTCGGCAGCCACAAAGCCTAGCGAGGAAAATGAATGGCACGTAAAGGCATGATCGAAGTAGAGGGCTCTGTGGAGAAGATCCTCGGTGGCGGAATCTACGACGTTTCGGTAGACGGCTCTACTAGACGGGTCATGGCCAAGCTGAGCGGACGCCTACGCCAGTTCCGTATCCGGGTCCTCCCCGGAGACAGGGTACGCCTCGAAGTCTCGGAAGCCGATGTAACAAAAGGCTTCATTGTTTACAGAATTGGCTAAAGTTCTGGCCTGCCCTGCCGATGAGGAGGGGAAGGAGTCAAATGGCACAGCGGAAGTCGTGCGAGGGAAAAGACGGCAGAACCCTTAGAAAGGGTTCGCGTGTTGAGATTCATGCACACACGGAGCGTGGCTGGCACACGAGTGGGTTTTTTGGTAAGGTACTGGAAGTGCTGCACGATGAGAAGGGTCCATACCTTCGGATCAAGCTAAAAGGCACTCGCAAGGGTGCGGAGAGGCTTGCCCGGGCGCACAACGCAACTAGACGCTAAAGACCTGACATGGCAGAAGACAGCAATTCTCCTGGATATCCACACAGGTGGGAAATCCAGAACAGAAAGGAAAGACAATGAAACGAGTTCTTACGACCTTGGCTTTTGTAGCCGCCCTCACCTTTGCTTCTGCGGCCTTTGCTGATACGAAGCAAGTTGTTTCCGCCAACGAAGTAACGGTTGAGAAACCAGCAGCACGCAAGAGTTGCCTTTCCAAGCGCAGCCTCGATCAACGGCATACAAGCTGTCGCGGTCGCTCTGGACGTTGGTGGTAAATCATGGGTTGGGCAAGAGGAGGCGAGCTTGTAAAGCGCGTAGCGCGAGTTGTGGTTGGTGTGGTAGAAACCGCCGAATGTCGGCGGGAAATCTACGAAGAACTGGTTCAGGTGGTCTTGGACTTCGATTGTGACACGCTGGATGAGTGCCGTGGGATTGACACTGAACTGGACGCCGCGATTGACGAGCACTGGGGACCTTACGGAGACGAAGAATGATTGGTTCAGGTCGGGTACACAAGGTGCATTGGTTTTTGCGATATTCGTTGGTGGTTGTGAGTTGCTTTCTTGTGCTGCAACACCCCATCACTGGCGGATGGTGGCTAGACTGTGGCTTGTTGCTCGTGGCTGCGGACTTCTTTGGGCTGCTCAACCCGAATGGCTGGGGCGGCAAGCGCCGTAACTGGGCTGGAGAGTTGACACCGTGAGTTGGGACCAAGAGATAGCGCGACAGGATGTACAGGGATTCCTTTTGGATCTTCTCGGGGTAGACTGTGGCTTGTTGCTCCGGCAGGTGATCGAGCAGAAGCTCACTGAGCGGGGGCTATCCTACGAGGTCGAGGAAGATCCCACACGGGAAGAAGGTGATGGTCTGGTCCACTGCTTCCACCCTCGGAAGATTACGTTCTCAGACGGTCGAGTTTTCGTGGAAACCATCACGGAAAGCATTCGCAGTGACGATTGGGGCAGCGATCACTACGGGTTCGTAGAGGCAGGGAAGCCCTACAAGATCCTGCACGTTGACTATAACGGCGAGGGGGACGAACCGAATGTCACTGAGGAAATAATTCCGGGAGACCCGGGTAACGTATCGTCTCTCGACGAGATGCGTGAGAAGGGCAACGCTCTTTCGCCCGGTATGGGTGACGAGATCAGCGACTTCTTTACTTCCCAGGGAATTGACTCCGTGAGCTTCGAGCCCGGCGGTTTATGCGTAGGCGGTTGCTGCTCAGCCTGTGGTGACGCTCCCGAAGCACCCTCCAAAATCTGCGACTGTTCCGACTGTCACGGTAATGCAAATGTCTGAGTCCGTAATCGACAGCGGGAAGCTGATCCCCGTTGATATGACCCAGGAAGAGGCGCTGGCAGAATGCAATCGTCTCGGGCTTGATATGGAATGGATTTTGGGGGTTTACGAAGACGCCAAGGAGGCCCTAGCCTGCGAGACCGACGAGTACGCCGCTATCGAGGGCCTGGGATTCTGCCGAGTCGAAGACTTCATGACTGAAGACCCTACTGATTGTTGGTGTACCCTGACGAAGAACAAGGACGGGAGCTACGACTTCCGAGCCTGTTACTACAACGGTGGGGCACACTGGACGGAGCTTGTCGAAGGGGAAGTGATTTTGCCGGTGAAGCGAGTAACAGATGCCTGAATGCCCTGATTGGCTGTGGAGGTATTATCGACCAGTGAAGTTCTTCGTGCAACGCCATGTACGTGGTTGGGACGATTCGGCGCTTTGGGGCATTGATTACGCTATCATCAAGTATTCGTACCCTCTCATAAAGGCGTATCGGGAATTACCTCCTGCGGGAGTACCGATGCACTCGACGGCGGTGTATCCTAAGGGGCATGATGAGGAAGGCTTTCCCCGGGCACTTACCGGAGAAGAATGGGATGATATCCTGGGTGAGATTCTCAAGGGCTTTGAACTAGTAGTGAACGATGATTGTTATCCTCTGGTTGGCGAGGAGCACAAGCAACTTGAGAAGTCTATGGATTTGTTCCGGGAGTGGTTTTTTGCCCTGTGGGACTGACGAGTATTGGCATCCCCTGTGGGATTGATTGTTGCGTACCACGGCACTAGCCGAGAGAATGTTGATTCCATTCTGAAAGAAGGATTTCGAGTAGGTACCTATTTTGCTTATGCTATCGAAGATGCTAGATATTTTGGTGGAGAGTGTGTTTTTGCTGCACAATTCAACGAAGACGGATTTCGTGGGGATAATGACGGATGGCAGTTTCATCTTCGCGATCCTCTAGCGCCAAGCGAGATTCTGTGGTTTGTTTCGTCTACATCCTAGAGTGCTCTGACGGCACATTGTACACCGGGTACACGAACGACGTGGACGCCCGGGTGAAGAAACACAACGCCGGTAAAGGCGCGAAGTACACTAGAAGCAGGCTACCCGTAATAGCCTGTTATCGTGAGGAACTGGACAGTAAATCGCTGGCCATGAAACGCGAGTACAAAATAAAGAAGCTGACGCGAGCCCAGAAGCTCGTATTGATAAGTGGGAAACTAAATGGAAATCAGTAAGACATCGAGCACGTACCGAAAATACATAGCAGGAGCCGAGAGCTACGCCCGGTTCTTCGAGGAACCTCTCTTCGGCTGCGTCAGGAACAACGTAGGCTTCTGCTCTATGATGCGAATGGTGTATTTCTGGAGACCTGTTATAGCCGTGCTCAGAGTTCTGCACGTGGCCTCTGCACTTGCAGTAGTCGGCGTGGCGTGGTACTTCTTCTCGACCGAAATCATACTTGGTGCTGTCGAGATTGCCCTGTTTGTAGGGTTTATCTGGCTGGGCGGGCTGGCAGTTACAGCACTGGGAATTAACTTTGAGCCGGAGGAGACGCCTCTGGTGCTTCAGTGGATAAAGTCGTCTTACGACAAGATTTGTCCGTTGGTTACTTTCACGGAGGAAGAAAATGAAGCGAGTAGCTGAGTCTTTCAAAGAGCTGTATGTAGGTTCAGGCCCACGGCTTCTGAGCAGTACCATCGGCCTGGCTATTGTCCTTGCCATCGTCGGGGGGTTAGGACACATAACTCTCGACTTTTTTGTGTATTAACAACTAGCCCGAAAGGGCTAAGGAGAACATGATGTTGGAAGCTGGTCTTTTGTTTGCGGGCTTTTTGGCCCTTCCCTGGTACGTTCTGGGGATCTTGGTAATCGTCTTTCTGTGTGATGTTGGTGCTGCGTCGAAGGATGAGTTCGCCTTCGCTACGGTAGCCATCGTCGTTGGTTTGATTCTCGTCTCCGGTCTCGGCTGGTGGACGGCTGGCTTTAACCCTCTTGGGTGGGCCTGGAAACATCCGGTCGATGTGATTACAGGCTTCGTGGCCTACTCGCTGATCGGGTGTGTCTGGAGTGTTGCCAAGTGGAAGCTCTTCCTCCGCAAGGCATTCAAGCGCGCCGAAAAAAGTCATGTCGAGAAGATGAGGCTCTTCAATAGCAACGGGGGCCACACGGTGAGGGGGCGTCCCACCTTGGAGGAGCCGAAGAAGACACGACCGAGCGAGTCGTTCGCCAGCAACAACGCTGGTCGCCTGACGGGCTGGATCTTCCATTGGCCCTTCTCGGTGCTGGGTGTTGTGGTCGGTGACATTATCATCCGGTTCGCCGACGCTCTCTACAAGGCTCTGCACGGACTGTTCGAGCGCATGGCTCGGGCCCAGTTCTCGGACTACGAGGAGTAGTGCTCTGTACGATATGTTGTAAATGCGGCAGGTGGTACGGACCTTGGTACGAGGGGCCAAGAAAGTGCCCTGGCCAGTGGTATTTCGACGAAGAGGCCAGGAAGTGGGCTTACAATAGTTGCGGTCATCATTTGCGCTGTGGGGGTTGCGGGAAGGGGGACTTTCCCCTACCCTGTGAAGGTGAGAGAAAGGTGTTGAAAGCTCCTGGGGGCACTCCTAGGAAAAAGTTCAATCGAAAGAAGAAAAAAACAAGAAATCGCTCAAGAAAGAAGTGATCTGGCCGATGAAAGGCTAAAGAGCTTGTGTGGAGCTGAAACACAACGGGTTCGAATCCCGGGCAGCGTCCAAACTTTTTCGGGTATTATATAAAGGGTACAATGATGTTCTCAGTAAAACAGTCCCGATCGCAATCGAAGCCGAGCCAGCCCAGTAATCCTGGGCAGGAGACTGGTGTGCTGTAAGCTCGATGAAACGAGTGACTTTTCGCGCCCCGGTCTCCTAAAGGAAACCGGGGCGTTTTTGCGTTTAGGAGATATATTCCGTAGTGGTGGAATTGGAAGACACAGCGCACTGTTAATGCGCCGCCCGAAAGGGTTTGTAGGTTCGAGTCCTACTTACGGAGCCAAAATTTAAGGCAAACAAAGGCCACCGCCCGGTCGCCAGAGAGGCGGTCGGGATCGCGACAGGCGATAAATTAGGCTAGAGTTTGTATGCCGGAAGTTCTTTGCTCCTGGTCCTTATAGCTCAGTTGGTAGAGCACCGGGTGTGCCCCGGTTGTCGCAGGTTCGAGTCCTGCTGAGGCCCACAGAGAGTGCCGCGACAGGCGGCGAATGAACGGCAACAGTTTAACAGGGTGTAGTTCAGTCTGGAAGAATCCTCCCCTCGGAAGGGAGAGGTCGTTGGTTCGAATCCAACCACCCTGACCATGAAAGAGGTTCCCTGACTGGGCTAATCAGCAGGGTCGCAAGTAGGCGCGCACATAGCAAACCTGGCCTCTTGAGTAGTTAACAGAACGGAGGAATAACGGGGTATAGCTCAGCTTGGCAGAGCGCGCGTCTGGGGGACGTGAGGCCGTAGGTTCGAATCCTACTACCCCGACCATGAAGAAAGGTCCCTCGGCAAGGAGCCAGGGCGTAAGCGGGGCACGCACTCCCCGGCCTTTGTTCAAGACATATTGCTGGGTAGCAAAACTGGATAATGCCCCTGACTCTGAATCAGGAAAGTGTGGGTTCGAGCCCCACCCCAGCATCCATATGGACCCTTAGCTCAATAGGTAGAGCAACTGACTCTTAATCAGTAGGTTCTCGGTTCGATTCCGAGGGGGTTCACCATATACGGGCACGTAGCTCAATAGGCAGAGCGTCGGATTCTTAACCCGGAGGTTGTGGGATCGTCACCCACCGTGCTCTCCATACACACCATCCGGGTGTGGCGCAGTCAGGCAGCGCGCGTCGTTTGGGGCGATGAGGTCGGGGGTTCGATTCCCTCCACCCGGACCAGTTTGAAGAAAGGAACAGTTTAGGGCCGGTAGCAAAATTGGCTGAATGCAGGAGGCTTTTAATCTCCAGAGGTAAAACTCCACTGCGGGTTCGAATCCCGCCCGGCTCTCCATTTAGGAGAAAGAAATACGGAAGCGTAACCATAATTGGTACTGGAGAGGGTTGCTAACCCTTTCATCGCCTAGCGCGGTGTGTAGGTTCGAGTCCTATCGCTTCCGCCATACATATTGGGAACTAGCTCAACTGGCTAGAGCAGAAGACTTTGAATCTTCAGGTTCTCGGTTCGAACCCGAGGTTCCCATCCATATTATTCTCCGGTCCATCGAGGGAGCAGAGGGGGTTTTCGCGAACCCATCTGCGGTAGGTTCGAGTCCTGCACGGAGAGCCCTTTTGGAAAAGTGGCAGAGCGGCTATTGCACCTGTTTTGAAAGCAGAGGTCTGGGCGAGAGTCCAGCGGGGGTTCGAGTCCCTCCTTTTCCGCCAGACAGCCAGGAAGAGTGACAGAGCGGCTATTGTGCCTGTTTCGAAAACAGTGGCCTGGGCGAGAGTCCAGCGGGGGTTCGAGTCCTCCCTCTTCCGGTAATACACTAAAGGGTAACCATGCAAAAGGTGCCCGACATCAATCTAATCCCCCACGAGGGGGAGATTATCTGCGACGAGTGCGGACAGGAGTCAGAATTTCTGATCGGTCCCGAGCCGATAAATGACGGCAAGAACAGGTGTAAGTCGTGTTTTGAGCCGCATTGGCCGCAATACAAGGACGCCGTGACGGATTTTTCCGACCTCCTAGACTTGATGTTGGAGATGCAATCACGTATGATGACGACGGACATGATGCACGAATTGTACGGGAACCAAGAGGAACCCGAAAAGGATTAGGAAGGTTGCCAGAGAGGCCAATTGGGCTCGCTTGGAAAGCGATGCGGGGTAAAACCCACGGGAGTTCGACTCTCCCACCTTCCGCCACAATGAGCCAGAATTCCGGGTTCGAGTCCCAGCGGGGGGCGTCCGCGACAGGCGGCAAATAGTCCCCTGTAGGTTAATTGGAAAACCGCTGGCGTATCTTCCACTTTCACTAAAGACCTCCTGACGGATTCCACCAAGCGGGAGAACAATGAATAGACCGAAGATCAATCATCTGGAACGCCTGGGCCTAGAGACCCATCCCCACAGCACCCATACCCTCGACAATACGCGCAGGCGCGACGTAGAGATCTTGGGTCGCCGCTCTCGTAAGGAGTGGCCCTGCGCTCACCCCAAGTGCAGCGTTGGACTTGACATCGACCTTGACGAGGTGTACATTGAGCACGCAGTGGGCACAGCACGGTACCTAGGAGAGGTTTTCCGATACCATATCGCGTGTGCAATCAACAAGCAAGTAGTCCGACCTGTAGAGGGTTCCATCGACAAGGGTAACGGTCGTCGGGCGGCAATTCAGGCGCAACGCGCACGGAAGGCAGCCAATGCTGGTTAGATTGGTTTCAGACATTCACCTTGAGTTCGGCAAGGACTGGGAGCCTATAGTCCCTGAGCTACCTGAGGACAGCGAGTCTGTGCTTGTGGTAGCGGGGGACATCGACACAGGTCTGGACGCCTGCGAGTTTCTTCAGCAGGTTGCCCACCGGTTCCTCCATACTATCTACGTCCTCGGCAACCACGAGTTCTACGGAGGCAACGACCTTCACTTGCTGCCCGGACAGATCCGGGAGGCGTTGAGCGACTTCCCCAATATCACCCTTCTGGAGAACGAGACTCTGGTTGTGGGCAATGTCCGGTTCTTGGGGACTACCCTCTGGACCGATATGGCGAACGAGAACCCAACTATCATGCTCATTGTCGAGCGGGGCATGGCGGACTACGGGCAAATCAAGAAGAACGGCGGGGAGAGGATATTCGCCCCTGACACAATTGCTGTTCACAAGCTGGCAGTGAAATTTCTCGAAGAGGGGTTGCCGAAGGAGCACGATGGTCCGACCATAGTCGTCACCCATCACCTTCCTAGCTTCCAAAGCGTACACCCCATGTTCCATCGACCGGGAGTGAATGCTATCAATCCTGGGTTCTACTCTAGCTTGGACGGATTGATGGTCGATCACGACATTGCTTACTGGCTTCACGGCCACACGCACGTGACCGTAGAGTACGAGATCGAAGGCACTAGAGTACGAATGAACCCGCTGGGCTACGCGCCAGTAGAGCGTAAAGAGAACCCACAATTTTCACCAACATGGAGAATAGAAGTATGAGCATTGTGATTGCGGAAGAGGTGCTGGGGCATTGTGGGGCTATGATTTCCGGCTCCAAGTCTTTCTATCGAAACCAGTACCCGGACAACGAGGTTGTCTTCAACGCTAACGTGTGCTTGGCGTCAGGGAAGGTCTGGCACGGAGACTTGGACATTACCAAGAGCGAAGAGAGGTTGCAGGAACTCGCTGACAGGCTCGGTGAGGACGTGTACATTCTGCGAGAGCACGATGCGCGGTTTGACAACGAAGATTCCCCCAAACTGGAACTTGCAGTACGAAAGGTAGAGGCAAAAAAATGAATGGAGACCCCAAAGAAGACAAGTTTGAAAGATTGTGGCGACACGCCGACGAGATGTTCGCGAAAGTGGACAAGATGTTCTCGAACTTTCCGTGGTCCGAGCCGCTACAGAACGACGGGTTCTTTCAGCGAACTGTTTCGTACACGAGCCCCGTGCTGGACGAGACCGAGCCGGAGCCTGACAACGATCCGATGGAGTACAAGCTGGTCGAGACGCCCGTGGGCTTTCCGCAGACCCTCGCGGGCAAGGAAGCTATTGAAGAGTGGCTGAACGGCTATGGTGCGGACGGCTGGGACTTGAACTGCTTCCAGTACGGGTATGCAATCTTTTCGCGGTACGTAGAAGACGAGGACGAAGACGAGGACGCAGATGAAACGGAAGAACCAGGACCCGACGACGTATAGCAGACAGCACTGCCAGGACCGTGCGCGAGAGCGCTACAGCGAGTGGCTGACAGACAATGCCTACGAGTCCATGACGGAGCGCATAAGGCAGCATCTTGCAGGCAACAAGGCATACGCCTTAGGCATGAAGCACCTCAACACCGAGGGCACCCAAGTAACCCTGGTGGTAGCGCACTGGGGCAAGAAGTGGATTTGCGTGTATGACCAAGAGACGCAGATCTTGAAGACCCTGCTGCCGCCGGAACAGTTTTCTGAACATTTGAGCTAAAGTTCCTAGGCAGGCAGCCGATGGGGAAATGATGAGCAAAGGCTACAGAAAGATCACTGTCGGTGGTACGGACTACGAATACAAGGTAGGGCTTGTCCACGTAGACATCAGACCCCCTGAGGGGGCGCGCATGACGCCGGATCTACGTGAGGTGACAGGGTGGACATGGGACGAAATTGAGCGCGGTCAGTGGAAGGGTGGCTTCAGTGTCAGGCCACAGCAGATCAAAGATTACATCGAGAGGCAGACATGAGCAGCAAACCCTTGGTTCGATGCACAGAGGCAGAGTGCTGCACCATTGGCTGCCCACACAGAAAACCACATGAAAAGTGGGCCGGACATAAGGTATGTACTCTCTGGGGAGGATGTACAGAGAGTGCGAAAAATATTCGTTGCGTGAAAGTGGACGAAGGGGAAAACAATGAGTGATTTTGACGAGTATCCGGGTGCGAAGGTACCAATCAAGGCATGGACGAAAGGCGTTCCAGTGGAGGAAGCTGCCATTGGGCAGTTGCGCAATGTTGCCAACCTGCCGATCATCTTCAAGCACATTGCCGTAATGCCGGATGTTCACTTCGGCTACGGCGCTACTGTGGGTTCGGTCATCCCGACCAAGCACGCTATCATTCCGGCTGCCGTCGGAGTCGATATCGGCTGTGGCATGGTTGCTATCCGCACGGGCTTGGATTCGCACGACCTGCCAACGAACCTGAAGGGCTGGCGCTCGGCTATCGAGCAGGCCATTCCGACGGGTGCCGTCAAGGGCGCGTCGCACGCTAAGGGCGGTTACGCTGCGGGAAAGAGTCCGCGCGATAACGCACGCCTGTGGTCCAACAAGCTGGACAAGCGCTACGCTGCGATTGTATCAAAGCACAAGAGTGTCCTCCACAGGTACGCAGCGCCCCAGCTTGGGACGTTGGGCAGCGGTAACCACTTCATTGAGATTTGTCTGGATGAGTCTGATCGCGTGTGGCTGATGTTGCACTCTGGTAGCCGTGGTCCGGGCAACATCATCGGTCGCTACTTCACGGAACTGGCTAAGACGGAGATGGGCAAGCTAGTCACCCACTTGCCGGATTCCGATCTTGCGTATTTGCCGGAAGGCACGACTCGTTTCGATGACTACATCGAGGCGATGACGTGGGCTCAGGATTTTGCTGCACACAACCGTGACCTCATGGTTCTTCAGGTGTTCGATGCCTTGAAGCGCGAGGGTGGAGTTCCGCAGAAAAAGCTCTTGACTCACGATGTGGCGGTCAATTGCCATCACAACTACAGCACCCGAGAGAACCACTTTGGCGAGAACGTGTGGCTTACCCGCAAGGGAGCCGTGTGCGCGCGTAAGGGCGTCATGGGTATCATCCCGGGCTCGATGGGTGCCAAGTCCTTCATCGTAGAAGGCAAGGGCAATGCTGAGAGCTTTCACTCGTGCTCGCACGGGGCTGGCCGCGTCATGAGCCGCTCGAAGGCAAAGAAGACGTTCACGCTGGACGACCACATTTTAGCTACGGAGGGGGTCGAGTGCCGCAAGGACTTGAGCGTGATTGATGAGACTCCTGGCGCGTACAAGGACATCCAGGCTGTTATGGATGCCCAGAAGTCTCTGGTGGCCATCAAGCATACGCTTCGTCAGGTGCTTTGCGTAAAGGGGTAATCCGTGAAGATGGCAATTGTTGGTGGGACTTTCGACAGGGATGGGGGGAAGAGTTCCTACATTGTTGGTGAAATCATCAAGCAGTTCGAGGCTTCGAAAGACATTGATCTTGTCTGCGAGGATAACGGCGGATCTCTGCTCTATCTCGACTCTGCGCTAGACTCTTCCTTCTATGGTGTTGATGCCTTGCTGTGGATGCCGAACATCGACAATAGCGAGGACAAGTATCTCCCTCGTATCAAGAAGGACAACCCCAACCTGATACTGGTGTCGTCGAAAAGTCTTGTTGGCAGAGACTACAGCAGTTTCAACATCGTCAAGAGGCTTCTCGGGTCGCGTTCGACCCTAGGCTTGCTCATAGAGAAAGTGTCTGGGGGAAACTATGTTTTCTCTGTTGTAGACCCTCTTGGGAATGCGTGGGCGCGCGATGCAAAGCTTTCAACAGCCATTGATGCAATGATTCAACGTGTGTCAGCAATCGGAAAAATGAGCCGTGTTGCTTCGAAGAATGCGGGTCCGCGTAAAGAGTTCGAACTAGAGCCGGAGTTCTTGGACGCGACTCGGCAACTTGGAGAACAGTTTACAGAGTACGTAGAGGCTGTGAACCCTGATAGGTTTATGGGTAATGCTTCGACAAGATGTTGTCATGGGTTCCCTTCGGCGCGCTCAGACAACGGGACCGTATTCATGTCCCGGCGCAACGTGGACAAGACAATCATCTCCAGCGACGAGTTCGTAGAAGTAACCAACGACGCATCATCCGGTAACACTCTGTACTTTGGAGACCAGAAGCCGTCAGTAGACAGTCCCGTGCAGCTTCGCCTGTACGAGCGCTACCCGAACGTGAACTACATCGTTCATGGGCACGTTTACGTGAAGGGCGCTCCGTTCACAGATGAGTGCATCCCCTGCGGCTTCTTGGAAGAGCTGGAAGAGATAGCCAACAAGTTCCCGGACATGCTTCGCCGGGCCCTCGTCAGTACCGCTGGAAACTTTGTCATCAACCTGCGGGGACATGGTTGCCTTATTCTGGCAAGTGACGTGGCGTACCTGACTGGTCACGAGTTCCTTTCGCGCCCTGTTTTCGAACCGCAGGAGTAACCCATGCGCTCCAAATGGTCGTGCATGAGCCGACCGGCAACATGGGCAGATTATGCCTTGGGCTTTGGTCTCGTTATGTTTGTGCTTGGCTTTGCGGCAGGCTTCTTGGTTGGTGTAAAGGTGCTAGTACCGATGTTCCTTCAAGAGTTTAACTGAACTGGAGCCAATATGAAGAGGCGGCAACGAGTCACTTCCAGGACCCTGGTGGGGCTCCTTGTGAGGTTGAAAGAGCGCGGGTGTTATCCGGGGATTTGTTGGGATGGTAGATTCTGGAGAGGCCACGTAAATGTGAGTGGCTCGTTTTGGGCTGATTCGACGACGCCACTCAAAGCACTGAGAGAAGCAGTTCTCTTATGGGAGAGCTGTGGTTGCAAGATGGACGGTGCTGCTTCTCCCACCTCGGGTGGGTGGGCGAAAAATGTGGGTCGAATTAGGTCATGGGACGGAACTGGAACCTGATGGTCGAACTATTTCTCGTGAGTTTTATTTCCGTTTTCCTCAAAGGGTTCCAGCATCAGAATGTAATAGGTGGCAAATACATTTCAGCCTTCGTTGTTTCATACCTCATGGCGGTATTCCAAGTCGCCGTAGTGACATTCGTAGTCATCAACGGTTGGGCATCCATTATCCCGGTAGGAACCGGGGCAGCTATTGGCATTGTGCTGTCCATGTATTTGTATCGGAAGTGGAACGCAGGACAGGATTCTTGATGGCAAACTTCATCTTGTGCTCACATTGCGGCGTAGCTTTTGATGCTTCGGATACGAGCATCAATTATGACCACCTTAACGGTATCTGCTCCTCCAGCGCGCAACCGTCCGGTTTTTGCGATGTGTGCGGCGGAGGGGAGGGCGGTGCTGTGGTTTACGCTAACTGCGAGAACGTTCACGTAAATCCTCTAGACTGTATTCGCTTCTTGAAGACGCAGCTCACTTACGTGGAGCAGCATAACCTTGAGCACGACACCCGCTACTGCGAGCTTGAGAAGGCAGTGCGGGAGATTACTGAGGGACGCAGGGCTGCTCTGGAGGAGTCCCGTACCCTAAAGGCAATACGAGATGGATGAAGTAAAGGTCGTCGTCTTCACGAACGGATGTTTCGACCTACTGCACGTAGGGCATATCCGGTATCTGGCTGCGGCTAGGCTCCACGGAGACTGGCTCATCGTAGGGCTGAACTCGGACGAAAGTTTCCGCCGACACAAGGGTAGGAATCCCATCAACTGTGAGCAATGGCGCTACGAGATGCTGATGGCTCTGGGGTGTGTGGACGAGGTGCGAATCTTCGATGAAGACACGCCGGAGAGGCTTCTCTCAGAGATCGAGCCAAATATCCTAGTAAAGGGCGCAGATTACAAGCCCGAAGACGTACTCGGGCGTGAGCACGCAAAGAAGGTGCTGTGCCTGGAGGTTGGTGCGCAGGTCCATACGAGCGATCTTATCGAGAAGATTAAGCAAAGCTACTGACCTCCGCCATGCACTGGTGGGTTCGCCGCATCCAGCCGTGCAGGAATACGATCATCTCGGGCTTGTTCTTGACGAGGCGGCAAAGGAAGCCTACTCTCTCCATTACGACAGCCTGGGCGACGGCGTTCTCGCCATCCTTCTCCACGGCTTCGGCAACCTTCTTCAGCGTGTTCGGCCCGATAGCACCATCGACTCCGGCTCCGACTACCTTCTGGAGAGTCTTGGCCGAGCGGCCGGTGCCTGAGTTCACTGCGTAGTCCATTACGGCTAGAGCAATGGCGGGAGCTAGGTCGTCCCCGTGTATCTTGTTCCAATACTTTTCTCGGTAAATGTCCTTGGCCAGCTCTTCCGTGAGGTTCTTGATGTCCACGTCCGGGTGTGACCGCTTGGCAATGCCGAAATTCGTCTCACCTCCGGGATCGGACTCGTGATTTGTGTAGCCACCTTCCCACCGCAGGGTGAACTTCATAGCATGATCGAATTTGTCCATTTCAGGCTCCTCAGGTATGACGACTGGAGACGGACGCATAGCTTGGGGAGGAACCGGCGGGGGCATAGTGTTCCCCCGCTTGTCCAAAAAGCTCATGATCCAGTCAAAAAATCCCATACTGGAGAGATAATGGTGATTTAGGGTCGAGGTTGCTGTTCGTACTCAATCGGCATACCGGCGGATTGGATGAGCTGCTGCACGCGGGCGAACAGGTCGTCGGCACCGTCATTCCCAGAGGACTTGTCCAGAGCCTCCAGACGGGGCGTGATTCCTAGCAGCCACTCTGGGGGACCGTCAATCACGATTCCGCCGTGACGCTCGAACCTGTGACTCCTGAGGGCCATAATTGCCGGACTCGCTTCCTCGAAAAGGGGGCTCATGATTACGATGCGCTCCCCCATGGGACCCTTAGGATCTACCGCAATAGCCATTTTCTGGTTTGGCATTAGCGGTTGAACCTGCTTCTGTTCGACATTTGCGTCATCGTCGGCCTCTACGGCATCATGCACCTCAAGGGCTCGCATACCCATACCCAGGTCTGGCCCTGTGAATGTGGCAGGTGATGCCTGGATGGGGTCGATCGGAACTTCTCGCTCGTTTCTGTGATTCATGGATGGTCCTATTCCCGGACGTTCCTCTTCCAGGCTGGGGCTGTATTCTTTCGGGAAGATGGCGTCAATGTCCATCAGGTCTTCCATAGTCCGCGCCGCTTCCGTGGCTGCGGGGTAGATGTTCTCTTTGGGCTCCTCGATACTCATGAATCCAGACTTCTTGCCTGTGAAGTCCATGTCCCAGTACGGACGGATCTTGGTGCCGCCACCACGACCGCCTCGTCCGCGCTCTCCGTGATTCATGTCATCACCGCCCGGATTTTGTCCGCCGGGTCCATGCACGTCCGTTGGGTCGAGAGTTGAAGTAGCTTTGTCTGCATCTTCTTGGGCGCAAGCCTTGAACATGTTGCGCTCTGGGTCCGGGTAGTTCTGTACGGGCAGGAATCCTGTCTCTTGATCTGCACCACGAGGCTTAATCATCGGGGCACGGTCGAGACCGCCGCCACCGGGCTTACGAACTATCTGTCCGGGAAAGCTAGAGGGCGGGGAATCTTCGGCACCTCTCGTAGGAGAGGGGTGCGGGGTGGAAGTCTCCGGCATTTCCGGGAAAGGAAGCTCTACAGGCAAGAATCCCCGGTCTTTATCGTTCGGTGTCTCGTATGCTTCAGCAGGGTCTCCCTCCCAGTTTGGGAAGATACCGGTTTCTGGTGTCATGCCGTTCGGGCTGGGATCAAGCTCCTCCATTTGGCGCGGCGTAGAACCGCCGAACCCGTCACGACCAAGAGGCCCTTCTAGGGGATGGTTCGAGAATCGAGATCCTCGATCGAAGTCCTTGACGCCGGGATACTCTTGGGCGCGCTTATGTCGGCGCTGTGGCTCAGCCAAAGCTACGCTAGCTAGTCCGGGGTGCAAAGACTTTCCTTTCTGGTCCGCAGGCATTTCGAATTGCTCCCATAGCAAGAAGTCCGGTTGGGTCTTGTCTGGGTTCGTGCGAAACTCGCTCGGACCTTTGCCTGTGGCTTTGTCGGAGTCAGGCCCGAGTACGATGTACTGCAACCACTCCTTAAAATCCATGCCTTGCGGAACTTGGGACTTGGGTCCCTGTGCTAGATACTTGTTGTACTCCTGTTCTTCCTGCTTGAACCTCTGAGCATGCTCTTTATCGGCAAGCTTTTGTGCCTTCTGGTCCTCTTGGGTCTTCTTTAGCATGGCTTTGTCAGCATCGTTTTGCTTCTTGGCGAAGTCCTTCTCTGTTTGCTTCAGCATCTTCTGATCGGCAGCGTTTTGTTTCGGGTTGTTCAGCTCTTCATCAGAGAAAGGTAGTTCCCACGCATCCGGTCCCAGTTGTGTGTTGGGTTCCTGGGCCTGTGGCGCTGGTTCTTCTAGTTCCGGTGGCAGAGCCAGTTCTTCGTCGGGCGCGTAGGGGGTCGTGTCCGCCGGGGGAAGTTCCCACTGTGTGTCCGGGATGTTATCGTGAGGGCCGTAAGGGTTCTCCGCAGATGAGCCGGGTCCGGTACACTTATCCGGGTACTTCTCGTCGCCATCTTCACAGGGGCGACCAATGGTCCAGTCGAAGAAGTCAGCAGTCATGCTCTTAGTGTTACCTTTCTTACGCTCTTCTCGGTAGTTTCCGTCGAAGCACTCTTCACCCGGTCGTATATGGCTATCACCGCACTGGTTCTCACCTTCTTCTTGAGAACCGCCCCCCTCCGAGCGGTCCTTCAAAAAACGAGTAGCCAGTTCGATCAGCTTGTCGGGGTCTGTTATTGCGGTCTCATCCTCAATCGAACGAGTCAGAGCCAGGAACTTGCCCATATCGGGTCCTGGCTTGAATCCCCTCGCGATGAGGTGCCTACCCGAAACAGAGTCAACCAGTTTACCTCCAGGGGCAGACACAGAGGTGACGTGTTGGTGGTAGTCCTCAAGGAACTTGTCCTGGGAACTTACGTCCCTGCGCAGGGCTTCCTCGGTTGTTCTGCCCAACACGTCAGCCTTCGACAAGGCCGCAAGCAGCTCGGGGCTGACACCTGCATCGCTCAACGTGCGACCCAGCTTCCTGTAGCCTTTGCGGCCACCGGTTCCGGGAAGCATCGCGGGTCGCAAGTGTGTGTCCACCAAGGTCTCAACCTGCTTAGTGAGAGCCAAAGGTGCTTTCATCCTACCCAGGAAGGCTCTGGTAGGCTCGATGCCTGCCGCTTCGTGTCCACAAGACGAAATTGGCATGCTCTCTTTGATAGCCTCGTCCAACATTCTTTTGGCGTTTTCGTTCTCAGCTTTCCACAAGACACCACCCTGGGTGGTAGTTGCCGGTTTTCCAAAGTCGTGTGCCAGCGCCCCAAGCATTAGGGGAAGGTCGAACGCCGGATCGCCCGTGCGCTGCTTTGCAGCCTCATCGAGAACCAGCAGGGTGTGGACGTAAACATCCCCCTCGGGGTGCCACTTGGGCTCCTGGGGAACGCCTTGTAGCGCCTCAATCTCCGGGAAGTAGCGGAGCAGGTTTGCCTGATGCAGCACCTCAATTCCCTTGGAGGGCTTCTGCCCCTTCAAGAGCATCTTGGAGAACTCCGGCAGAATTCGCTCCCCTGGAAGCTGCTCAAGCGGCTGTGCGGCTACGACCTTGAGGGTCTCTGGGTCTACATCGAAGTCGAACCTAGCGGCGAACTGCGCCACTCTGAGGGCTCTCAGGGGGTCATCTCCGAAAGTGTTCGGGTCCGCCATGCGCAGGATTCCAGCCTTGAGGTCTGCCATCCCGTTGAGAGGGTCGAGGATCTCGCCAGTCAGGGGGTCCTTCGAGAGAGCATTGATGGTCAGGTCGCGCCTGCGCGCGGCATCCTCGATGCTCATAGTCGGGTCTGGTACCACATCGAAGCCCTTGTGGCCCTCTCCGATCTTTTGCTCGCGGCGAGGAAGGGCAACGTCCCAGTCCAACTCTTGGATGTTTAGAACGCCGAACTGCTGTCCGACCTCTTTTACGTTACCAAACCGGGAAAGGATCGCCTGAACTTTCTCCATGGGTAGGCCGAAGACCTCGAAATCGAAGTCCTTAGAGGGCAGCCCCAGGATCTCGTCACGCACGAGTCCACCAACAAGCAGGGCTTTGCCGCCCGCTGCCTCGATGGCGCGGGCAAAAGCCTGCACCATTGCATCTTGTTCGGGTGTTGCTTCTACCTTCATCTAGGTCTCTCTAGGTCTCTTTAGGAACACTGCCCGCACGAATTCAGAATCAAGGCTACCAGAGACCTGAGAGTCAGATCCCAACTGGATACTACTTGCCGTAACTCCCGCCATGTTCGGTAAAGCTGTGCTCACGTCTTCTACCATAGTAACACCATCCACAGTGATTCTCAACAGGGAAGGTTCCGTTCTCCATTCGGCTACAACTTCGTGAACTCTACCACTAATCCACGCCGGGGCCGCAGAAGTTGATGCGGTTTCTGTCTCTGTAGCATTTTGTACATACAGTGTAAGGGTGCCGTCCGCATTCACTAGAAGTGCAACTCCGCTAGTCAAGCCTACGGATTCTCTCGTGTCGAAGACCCACTTAGGCTCGGTGGGTATGGCCTCGAACCCGATCGCCAGGTTGAACACGGCCGCACCCTCTACCAGAGTGAATGGCTCGTCCGGGGCAAACGACAAGCTGTCTGTAGTTCGGGTTTCCCCGGAAACCACCTGAGAGGTGGCGAATGGTGTGTACGTGACACTGGGCACGGCCAGACGCACGGTAACATAGTCACCTTGGTTGACGCTACCGATCTCCAGCCGCCAAGTGAACTTCTCGGTACTAGCGGGGTACTCGAACGGCTGCGCAGATATGCTGAACGGCTTCAGGGGTCGAGCATTGAACAGGTCTGCGGGATCGAGGCTGGTCTCCTTGGAAGGTAGAGCACGGTCGGCGAAATCGAAGAAGTTAAGGATGAGCTTGACCTCAGTGATGTCGCTGTCCGGGGCCACCTTTTCCATACCTGCTAGCAATGACAGAGCAATAGGCTTCGTGATGTCGAACGGGATAGGCTCAGCAATACCGAAGCTAGCGGTGCTGAAGGGAGAGATGCTAACAGGGCTGGCACCGTTTACCTGAATGAACCAAGCATTGGCGGTGAAGCCGTCTCCTTGTAGCTGCTGAACACCACTCTTGATGATCGAGATGCCCGGAGAGTCCATGGTGTAGCTGCCGGGGAAGAACCCTGACCCGCTCGGAATTGTAGTGGAGCCCGTGAACAGGTTATTCGGAAGAAGCTGAATGGAGCCTTGTTCTGTGAATGTCGATGTGCCCAGTTCCCACGGAGGAGTGTCAATCGGCTGGAACGATAGTGACCCTGGCTTAGGCAACAGTCGTCCGCCACCACCAAGATACACTAACTGACCCGCAAGCTGCGCGTCGGACTGGATCTCTGCAAGCTTCTCGAAGTTGATGTCTGTCCATACAGAGTTCACGATAGTCGGTTCAGGGATGACTGTCTGGTTGACACCAAGCTCGATAGGGTTGTGGGGAGACACATCAGAGTACGGCTCGTCTCGCTCCTTATCCTTATCGAGGTGCCAGGAGCGGTTGGGTGTAGAACCGACCACCGAAGTGCTGGGCTGGTCGGAGAATGTTCCTTGTTCCTTCATCACGGCAGTCACGCCCGTAGTTAGGCCCTGGCCATCGAGGTCCAGAGAGACTCTGGCTTCAAGATTGGTAGAGACGGCGGGGTTGATGAAGAATATTGCGAAATAGCCATCTTGGTTGGCGTCGGACTTGGTGAAGGTTACCCTTTCTAGCGCTACCTCGACCAGCCCTGTCTTCGCCGCGTTGTAGACGTTGAAAAGCTGCACCTCTCCCGAGTTGACTTCGGCAGGATGAAAGAAGTCGTCACACGGACTGACGACGTAGACCTGAACTGTGACTACGTTGCTGTCAACATTGTGATACGCAGCGATTTTTGCTTCAAGAGTAGCCATTGTTTCACCAAAAAGGGCCAGCCTGGGCGGAACCCGGGCTGGCCCCCGAAGCGGTTCATTAGAACCGAATTACTTCGTGATACCGTCCTGCTTCGGTAGAAGCTTGACGCCACCGAGTGAGAGCACCTTGGCAGCCATGTCCAGAACCTTGACGATAATGGTATCGTCTTTGGTGCCCGGAATTAGTCGCTTGGCAAGCTCAAGCAGGGCCACAAGAGCGCCCCACGATAGTGCAATAGTTTCGGTATTTGCCGTTACCCATTCCAACATTTGATTTCTCCCTTCGAAGGTGAAGAAGCCCAAATCTTGGGCCTTCTTAGAGATAAGCTACAGGATTTCGGTGGGCCACTTTCTGGATAGCTCTTTCTATAATATGCCGATGTTGGACAAAGTTTGCATGATGTCCCCGGAGGAAAAGGTTCCCATCGGGAACGTGAACCGATTCAGTGCCCGGAACCCCATAGGCTTTCCAGCGAAAACACCCACGGAGCTTGTAGCGCGGATGAATCCCAGCTTAGCGGGGCTAACCGCATCACTCAGGTAATCCCGGAACCTGTTGATGGCTTCGGCCAGCATCGGAGCATGGTCGTAATCTAGTGTTACCGTCTGGCCAGAGAAGGAAAAACCTAGATCCACTTCCATGAGGTACTGTGCGTTTAGACCGTACCACGCGGCAGCCAGGAGGATGAATGAGTTGAACTGAGATCCACCAATAAACGACATTTGCCAAGCGGTGATTGGGTAGGTTACGTTGACGATCTCTAGACCCCTGTCGAGATATTCAACAAGGTCTGAGTCCTCGTAAGCCTGTACCCGCCCACGCTGCTTTTGGAACTTGTCGATTAGCTGGCGTAACTGTACGGTCATGTTTAGGATAGGTCCGTCAACTGACCGAATTAGTTGGAATTGGGTCTCTTCAGCAGCGGCAATATTTTGCCGGATACTCCACAAAGAGACGTATGCGCAGTTGGGCTGAGACAGCACGCCCGCAGGAATAGTGTAGTAGTACAGGTAGCTGTCGCCGAACTCTACCTCTTGGATCTGTCCGTTGCCTAGTGTTACGGTGTTGGAAGTTCCTTGAGGGGCGATGGCCACGTTAGTTCCAGACGTACTACCAAGGATCATTTCCAATGTCATAGTACCGCCGTTCGCGATGTCGATCCTCTCTGTGCGCTGGATCTGTAGTCGAAGCTCTCGACTAACCAGACTTAGGATACACTGGCTTCGGTCCTCGGAAGCTGTTACAACAACATCCTGAACATCGAACTCGTGAGTGATCTCAGCTTGCTCGTTGGTATTCGTTACGATGAACGCCTTGAACTGGTATCGGTTGTTGGCGTTAGACAACATGGCGTCATCAGCGACCGCCCATGTTGTAGCGTACTCACCTACTCCACCGTCTGCTTGTAGGACACCTGTCTGTAAAGCCACCCCGTTGGGATCTAGGATCTCGTAGGAAGGGTACCTCAGTGGGTCCTTGGGAACAAGAGGGGTAGCCTTGGAACCGTCGGTGAAGAACCCTATACGGAATACCTGGGAAGTGCCCCGCGTTAATAGTCGCGGTATGTCATCACTCTCTGTTAGGAATGCCATTATAGCTCCTTTGGAACTTTGCGGGACGCTAGGTATGTAGTCTCGGGCACGAATACAATCCCGATGTCATTCCCCAGCGAGTATACTCTATGTCGCAATGTATCGTGCGTTCCCATAGCCATGATTACGTCGTTCTTCATGCCCTCCAGAAATCTGTCAGAGAAGCCGCGAAAAATCCCTCCTGCAAAATCTACATCGTACGGGAAGTCTTCTGCCTTGATGTTGATAGTGACAGTATCTCCCCACCCTTCTGCTCTGCCGTACTTTCCCTGTAGGTAGGGAAGGTTGGTCTTTGCAGCTAGCCCTTCAACATCGAAGTACGGAAGCATGCTGTATGACATGAAGTTTTTGATGACCGCAGCGGCATAGTTGATAGAAGGAAGCGGGTAGACCTTGAGTTCGCAGGCGGGCGTCTTTTGATGCGTTACCGTGAACCCAAGGTCTTGATCCCCCGCCTCGTTCAGCTTGTAGACTACTGCGACCCACAAGTCTATAGGCATGTTCAGTAAGTTCTGCAAATCCGTCATGTGGATATAGAAGGCCGAACACAGGGTGTAGTCCATGTCTACACCCTGGTCCGACTCATAAGAGACGCCAATGGGCCTTCTAGCCTCTGACAGCAAGGTATGCGCCAGAGTCACGCCAATGCGTTGTGCGAGCTTTGCAGCTTCCATAAACCGAGACTCTCCTGTCTACGGTTTACCCAATTCCCACTACCAGATCTGATAGAAGATCGGGGTGCAGGATGTACGCTACAGGCGAAGCGTCATTGATCGAGGTGAACACGCGAAGAACGCCGAACTGGAAGGTACCGTATCGGATGTTGGTCCGTGTGTCCACAGCAGAGTCAGACAGCTCAATGACCGTTTCGCCCGTAATAGATACGGACGAAGCACCAACCGTAGCACCAACGACTGTACCGAAAGCGAAATCAAGTTCCGTGTTCTCTCCCGTCACGCTAATCTCGCCAGCAGCACCTAGTCCGCTAGAGACAAGAGCAATCTGCTCTCCGATGGTTGTAGCCTCACCCGAGCTTAGCTGGCTGTTGGTTTCCGCAATCACCTGGGCCCTAGTCAAGGTAGCCGAAGAATACTCAACATTGTCGAGGCCGCTGTTGTCTACCTCAACATCCAGATCAGTGTCGTTCGACATGTCGAAGGTCTCACCAGTGGCACCGATAAGACGTGCCTGCGAATCCGTAGCGAGCAGACCTGCGATACCTTGGTCAACGCCATGGATCTCACCAGTAGCGCCACCGCCACCAACACGATCACCGAACTTCGCTCGAACATCGTAGTTCTGGTCAGAAGCAGCAATCTTCTCTGTGAAGTCACGAATAACGACGTTGGAACCCTGGGCCTTCAGCTTGGCTGCTCGGGTAGCGAGAGCGTTACCGGAGCCCTGCGTCTGGTCAGAGTTGTCTATACCGGACACGAAGTCGATGAGATCGAACGGGTTCTTTACCACAC
>SDBT01004798.1_pt1 | contig 22861 bp, 19 predicted proteins | sample 2277101 | NCBI WGS metagenome assembly SDBT01 (sample SAMN10404973, study PRJNA504765) | marine sediment metagenome | isolation source: marine sediment core GS10_PC15, 103 cmbsf | place: Arctic Ocean: Southern Knipovich Ridge | collected 2010 | reverse complement strand
TGCGGCTGCATCACTGGGTCACGTTCAACAAGCTCTCGGACGTGGGCGATGATACTGAGCAGACCCAGGCGATTCGCGAGATTCGTCTGGAGATTCACGTGTTCGGTCGCGATGCGAATAGCGATCTGGTAGATGAGATTGAGGACAGGATTCGCGTACTCCTCGATGGGGTAGATGTAGCCACGGCCGACATGCTGGCGTGGTTCTTCCTCCAGGAAGGCCCGTCGGGCCGGAATTACGAGGTCGATCAGAAGGTATGGCACACGATTTCGGTCTACCACTGCAAGGTGGGAGCCGTAGCTTTGCTTCCTACCTAACTGAAGTGGCCCAAACCGTTGCGAATTTAAGCCGGGCCCAATACGATCAAGGGAGAGGAATCATATGTCTAAGAGAAACAAAACACACGACCGGGCCACTGAGCCGAAGACCGCTGAATCACCGGAGCCAGAAGTAAAAAAGGCTCCCCCGAAGGCTGTCAAGGCAGTTTTCGTTCCTGTTGGCCACGTCAATGTGCATTTGGAGACGCCTAGTGGTAACGAGTACAATCTCAGGCCACGTGAGGCGTTCACCATCGCAGCCGAAGACGTAGCATGGTTCTTCACTGATTGGGACTGGATTTTCCGACAGCGACTCGTTCTCGCGAAGGACTACAAGCCAACGTGTGGCTATCATGATCCCAAAGATGGCATCGCAAAAACCGAAGCACCCGTTGAGGCTGAAGCAGAAGCTCCGGCTGAAGCACCCGTTGAGGCTGAAGCACCCGTTGAGGCCAAAGCACCAGTTGAGGCCGAAGCAGAAGCTCCGGCTGATTCTGAGGAGAAGGACGAGAATGCTTAATCGAGAAGAATTGGCATACATCGCGGGTCTGTTTGATGGCGAGGGCTACATTGGCTTGCGCCGCCGTTCGGATCAGCGGGGTTTTCGTCTCGACATCGCCGTTACGAGTACCAGTTCGCGAATCATCGAATCATTCTCGATGCTGGGCGGCCGGGTTGATGATCAGGCACGGAGAATCACATTGCTACGTGGTTGGAAAAACCGCCAGCAATGGAGGATGCAAGGGCAAGAAGCTGTAGATGTTCTTCGTGTCCTGGTACCGTTTCTGCGAGAAAAGAAGCAATTGGCTTTGATGGCCATGGAGTATTGGGCACAACGCACGGTAAGCCCCCACGCAGTTTCCGCTGAGGAGTTCGCCCTTCGTTCCGGGTATAAGCTCTGCATGGACTACTTGCGGGCTGGATAAGGAGACATAAGATGGCCTTGAATGCAGCAAATGTTCGAGTCGGTGCGGGAAGGGTGTATATGGGAACCACGCCCCCGACCGCAGGTCAGCACCTCAATTTGCCCGGCACCGGCATCCCGGCGACCGGCACTGAAGTGGGCCTGACCGAAGGTGAAGCAGTTTTCACCTATGAGGTCACGTACTTCGAAGTCATGGCGGAGCAGTCCTTGGCCGCGGTTGAGGTCTTTGCCACGGAGGAGTACGCACAGCTTGAATTCACGATGAAGGAGTACATCCAGGCGAACATCGAGGACTTCTTCAACACCATGCTGTCGACGAGCGTTGACGCAGCGCCGACCACGCCGGGAACTCCGTTCACGGACATCTACGAGGGTGGTCGCATTCTCGGTCTGGCAGCCGGTGCCGGTGAGGTCACGTTGCAGTCGTGCATCCTGGTCGCACCAATTCCGAACACGTCGTCTGTCGCACAGCGCTATACCTACATCATGCTCTACCAGGCGTACCAGAGCGAAGCATCGGCGGTGCGGTACACCAAGAGTGGCGATTCGTTGATGAAGGTCACGATGAAGGCCATCGCCGATCTGACGCGCGGTGACACTTCGACGCTGTTCCAGGTCGCTGTGGAGCGCAACTAACAGCTAACGAGTAAAGGAGCACGATCATGGGACTTACATGGACAGGCGAAGACGAGATGGACACCGTTATCACCGCGTGGGAGGCTTCGGCCGCCTTCGTCGGTGACGCGGAAGAGGCCGTAGTCGCGGCACTGTTTAGCTCCTTGATTGAGGTGCTGGCACAGGCGCAGGTGAGTGGCAATACGCGCACTCGCTGGGCCGAGTCCCTGGTGAACTCCGACGGAGATCGTTGCGCGCCGGTCGTCTCGCAGGCCCTTATGCGTTTGGCATCTGAGGCGCACATCATGCAAGTTGAAATTCGCCAGGTCGCCAGCGGCCCGACGGATCAAGAGAATGAAGACGCTTGGGAAGGCGACTCTTACGACGTCGACAACCTTCAGCCGGTTCACTAATCCTCACCAACACCCGGCAGGGACATCCCCCCCCGTCCCTGCCGGTAACAAGGACTTTTCCCGATGGTTGCGTTTCGCGCTGAATGGATTGGCTTGAAAGAGAGCCTTGATTTCATTGAGCGGCTTGGTGTTAATGCTGAGCGTACTGTGGGCCGAGGCGTAGGTCGCGCGGCACTCCGTGTTCAAGATGACATCCGAAACCACGTCGAGAACATGGTGTATTCGCAACCGCAATCCTCATCCGGCTATGAGCGCACTCACACGCTAATGCGTTCTGTACACGCGGCTCAGCCAGATGCCGACCACTCTTCAGATGAGGCGCGTGCCTATGGCGGGCAAAACTTGGCGGCTACGTCGCCTGACGCCGTTGTGAGTGCGTCTGGGGGCGTCCTAGTATCCGAGGTTGGTTCTTGGGTCAGTTATGCGTCTCTCGTCCATCAGGGCACCAACCAACCGCAACCACGCCCATTTGTCGCGGTCGCTGTACCAGCCGCCGAGGCTATGTTGGAGACCGAAATTATGCGGTCTATCCTAGAGGAGCTTGCCAAGGCCCCACGTATGTGAGGCATGGCTTAATAAGGGAGGAAACAAACAATGGTTAAGGCAAAGGCAGCAGGAGGGGACAACGATCTCAAGGTACTGGTACCGGAGATCGTCACTTGGCAGGTGGGGGATCAGGAATTCGGGCAGTCCCCGTGTACGCTGGATCAACTGGCCGACATCATGGATGTCATTGTCGATGAGGTCTTGTCCAGTGGCAATAGCGAATTGCTCGATAAGCTCATGGACACCGCAACGGCGGAGACGACGGACGACGACGGTGACAAGGACGACGACGGTGACAAGGACGGCGAGGACGGCGACAAGGTTGAGGCTGTTACCAAGAGCGTTGCCGCAAAGGTCGGCGCGGATCGTGAATTGATCACGGGACTGGTGCGCATTATCGCCACGTTGCCGCGTTCGATGCCCAAGATTTGCGCCGCAATCTTGACCGCGCCGGAGGACTATCTGCGGGCCAACCTCCGACCAAAGGAAGCCTTCGGCATCCTCCGCACCTTCATCAAGCAGAATGATGTAGGCAGCATTATCCGGGATTTTTCCGAACTGTTCCAGGAGTTTCAGACGGAGGTGGGGGAGAGCGAAAGCACCAACGACTAGGCATCGGTGCCGATGTCGAGGCGGCAATGACCGCCTACGGCCGGGACATTCCCGAAGTTGTGGCATGGACAATGCCCCAACTTCGGATGCTGGCAAAATATCGGGACATCCGCGAGCGCAATGAGCGCAAGTGGCAATTGATGTTGGCCAGCGGAATGATGTCGGAAGAGGCGTCTTCGGAACTATGGGCGCAGCTTGAAGGTGATGACGATGACAACGAGGGTGAGTACACGGTTGTCGCGCAGGGCGGAACCACTACTAGCAGCCGGTCTGGCGGAGGCAGCCAGCGCGGACACGGTGTAGACTCTCACGGTAACGTTCTTGCCAAGGGCGCGCCGTTGTTGTCTGACATTGCAATGGGTAAAGCACATGCTCCCCAATTGATCCCGATTAGGGTTATCAACAAGAGCGAGAAGGAAACAGATGGCTGAACTAACTGCCCGACTTAGACTGATTGCGGACATCCGTAACTTCAGTCAGAACTTGCAGAAGGGTGCGACGCAGGCGCGCACGGCTCTGAGTGGCCTTGACCGGCAAGTCGGGCGGGTTGGGACGGGACTGAACAGCGCGAACAAGGCGAGCAAGGGCTTCTTCCAGACCCTTCGCTCCAACGTCGCCACGCAGATCAAGGCGGGCATTATGTTCGCCACCTTGTACCAAGCCCTGATTACGTTCCGGCAGACCATTGGCGCGGCGGTCTCCGAGATGTTCAACTTGGACGAAGCGCTGCGTAAGGTGCAATCCATTAGCAAGGATGCTGACGCGACGATTGAAGGTCTCAAGAATTCACTGATCAAGGCGGCCCGTGAAGGCAAGCTGTTTGGACAGACGGCTGCCGAGGTCGCCGTGGGTATGTTCGAGATCGTCCAGGCGGGATTCAGTACCGCTGAGGCATTCGATATTGCCACGGTCGCGGCGCAGGCAGCAACCGCAGGATTCACGGACGCGGCGACTGCCGGTAAGGTCATCACAGGCTCCCTGCTTGCCTTCGAGTTGGGGGCCGAAAAGGCGCGCTACGTCGCTAACGTTCTCTTCCAAACGGTTGACACGGGTGTCGTGACCTTCGAGCAATTGGCTCAGGGTCTTGGTGTTGCAATGGCACCAGCGGCGCAGATGAACGTCACTCTGGAGGAGTTGGGCGCAGCCGTTGCACTCATGACGCGAAAGGGTATCCCGGCGAATCGTGCCATGACTTCCCTGACGCGAATCCTGTTCCAATTCCTTGATCCATCGGATAAGGCATTCAAGGCCGCTGAGAAGATGGGCTTCGCGCTCACTAGCCAGACGGTTAAGACACACGGTCTGCTGGGTGCGATGCGTCTCCTAAGTGACGCCACGCAGGGTAACGAAGAAGATTTGGCCGACGTCTTCGACCGCCAGCGTGCCTTGGTTGGTGCGTTCTCCCTGCTGGCTGACGGCGGTGAGGATTGGGCGGAAATCTTGGTCGAGATGAACGGTGCCCAGTCCGAAGCCGGTGCGCTCACAGCGGCGTGGGTTGAGCGTTCGAAGGCATTGAACGTCCGCATGAGCATCATGCGCGCGCAGGTGCTAGCACTTGTCGTAAAGGGGCTTCAGCCGTTGGCCAATGGCCTCGGCACCGTGGTCGATTGGCTTAGCCGCATGATTGCCGATGAGATGGGCGTGTTCAAGTGGTTGAAGGACACTGCGACTGAGGTCACGGGCTTGTCCGAGGCTTGGAACGATTTCACCAAGGCACTCAAGGAGATGTTCGCCGAAGGACAGGGCGACCGGCTCTCGCTCATGTTCTGGGGCATGTTCGTCGCGTTGCGCGAAGGTCTCCCTGTTCTGTTCGAAACGCTAGCGCTCCTCCTGCGCGTTGGCGCGTGGGCAATTGCCAACAAGCCTGCATTGATCGCAATTGCTCTAGCGTTCGGAGCCATGTTTATCGCCGCGCATCCGTTGCTCGCGACGTTCCAAGCGCTCTTGATTATCGTCGGCTATATGGAAAAGAATTGGGATAAATGGTGGGTGAAGATCGGCGGCACGACGGCGGCGATCTTGTTGTCTGTCGCGGCACTCAATATGCTGTGGGACGCATTTACGGCGTCACGCTTGGCCATGGCGCTGTTCAATACACAATTGAAGGGTGTGACTTCCACCACTAATTTGCTCTGGCGCGCAGTGATGAATACCGCAAGCGGATTCGTTGCGGCCTTTAGCCCTATGGTCAAGTTCTACACGGCGTTGTACGACACATCGCGCAAGGCAGCCTCCGCAGCTTGGAGCGCGGTCAATGCCCTCACCGAGATGCTGCGGAAGCCGGTCAACATTGCTCGCACGATTACGGTGACGACTGTACAAGCGGGACAGAAGTCCGCCGGGGGGGCGGCTGACGCTCTGGGAAAGGGTACTGGGGAGCTAAAGACAGGTATTGTTAGGGGTCTCACTAAGGGACTGCCACAGGGCATTGGCGTCGCAGTTGGGGCCGCCCTCATCCAAGGCATCATTGCAGCATTCGCTATCGCTGCTGCGGCTCTCGGTATTTCTGCTGCCGTGCTGGCGGCCATTGTCGTCGGCGCGCTGATTGCTGTCATTGTCGCGGGCTTCCTCATCTACAAGTATCGTGATGAAATCTGGGCCGGCCTCAAGACTATGGGCCGCGTGCTGAATGAATTCTTCACGTCGCAGCTACCGGCGATGATGCACGTCATGATCGACGGCTTGGAAACGTTCTTCACGGAGACCCTGCCTGCCTGGGCACGTTCCCAGTTTACGGCAGAGAACATGGGTCGTTGGTTCGGTCGATTCTTGATGGGCGCTATTCTGTTGGCGTTCTGGCCTGCGGTAATCGTCTACAAGTTCCGTGACAAGCTGCTCGGATTCGTTGACGGTATCGCGGGCTTCTTGGGAGAATTGCCGGGCCTCGTCGCCGAGAAGATCGGCGATGCTGCGGAAATCATTCTCGGCGCACTGGTTGATACCGCCAAGTGGGCGCTCACCTTCCGGTTGCGGGTACTTGAGTTTGAAGGACAGGTCAAGGAGTTCGTCGCATCACTTCCTGGCCGCATTGCGGAGTTCATTGGCGATCACTGGAAGGATGTCCTTGACACCCTGGTTGATGCCGCCAAGTGGGCGTTCGAATTCCAAAAGAAGGTGCTTGAATTCGAGGCTAAGATCGTCATGTTCGTCGCATCAATTCCTGGACGAATCGGCGCGTTCATTGGTGATCACTGGAAGGATGTCATTGGCTTCCTGGTCAATCCACAGGAATGGTTCGAGTTGTTCAAGACGCTCGTTCAAGCCTTCGTTGATCTGGTGTCCGAGAAGATTGGGCCGATGCTCTCCGGTATCGGTGAGGCTATCGCTAGCGGCATCAAGACAGGCATCACGAGCGCCTTCAGCGGGTTGGGCGAGTGGATCGTCAATGCCGCCAAGGGCGCGCTCGGCCCGGTGGCTGGCTGGCTGGCAAAGGGAATTGGTTTCCTTGGCTCGTTCTTCGGCGGCGTACCGTCTGGTATGCAGGATGTCATCAATTGGCTGCAAGGTGGGAGCGGCAGCAGCAGCGGCGTGGGTTCGGCCTCTCGACAGAGTGCGGGCGGTCTGCGCGGTTTCGCTTCCGGTGTCCGCAACTTCATGGGCGGCCTCGCGCTGGTCGGTGAGCGCGGTGCGGAACTTGTCCGGCTGCCGCGTGGCGCTGATGTGGTACGCAATGCGGATATGGGACAGGCTATGCGCGGCACAGGCGCGGGCGGTGGCGTGAGTGTTAGCGCTGAAGTGAACATCACGACCTCCATGATGCGCGAGTACGAGGAGTTGAAGAGGCGTGTGCTGGAGGAAGTGGAGGAGAAGTTGGACGACGCGGCCGCAACGGCTGGTCTGGCGAAGCCGCGACTTGGCACCCTAGGTTCTGGTATCCCGAGAATCTAATCATGAAACGAGATCAACGACAATATATGCGTGAATGGTATCGGCGAAAACGACTCGATCCTGCTTGGGTTGAAAAGGAGCGAATTCGGGGACGCAATAAGATGCGCTATCGTCGTGCCAATGATCCCGCCTTTGCTGCGCAGGAACGAGTCGGGAAGTCCCAGCGAATGAAAAATTGGCGAGCGGCTAATCTTGAACGAATTCAACAAAAAGACCGGGAGCGATCTGTCCAACAGAATGCGGCCAGAAATACTCGTCGAGCAGCTAATCCCGAAAAAATTCGCGCTATTGATCGACAACGTTATCAGGATAATCCGGAGCCAATGCTCACCAGGAATCGCGCGCGTCGTGCTAGATTGGCTAATGCTCTCTGTACGCTTACGGTAGAGCAATGGGAGGCAATTCTCGAACTCGCAGATCGGCAGTGCATCTACTGCGGGGCTAGCGTTGATATTACTATGGATCACTTGATTCCACTAGCACGAGGTGGATCACACACAGCAGATAATGTCGCGCCTGCGTGTCGTTCTTGTAATTCTAGCAAAGGAATTAAGACTGTGGTGGAATTCATGGAAGAGGCATCATAATGGCTATTGGTTGGACATTTTCAACATACCCATTCCCCACAGCGGACTCGCCTACTCGTGGCCAAAGTGGTGACTGGAACGACGAGGAGAAGTTGATCGAACATGATCCGCTGAACGCGGACGTGACGATTCTCGCCTCCTGGGGCTTCCGAAGCCGCACTCGTTCTATTAGCGGAATTTGTGGCCAAGCAACCCGTGATGCCATGCGCACATTTCATCGAAACAGGACGGTTGGTACGCTTACTGATCCCGAAGGGCGTACTGTCGAAGCACGCATTGTGAGCGCAGGCTTCAACACTCTTATTCCGACGGGCCGCTATCGATACACGATTGAATTTAAGGAGCGCGCATAAGCATGGCTCTCTCAGTTCTTGACGAACGAATTTTCGCCATCGATCACCAGCCCCAATTGGTGCTGACGATTGGTGGTCAGGTGATCCCTATGGGCCTGGATGCCAACGGCAACACCAAAAGCGTCGCCGTTGATTTTGACATTGAGCAAATTCCTCCAACGGCTTCGATCAGTTTTGCCAAGGAGCAGCGAACGGAAAATAAGTCGGGACTCCCTACGTGGGTTCTGACCGGCATGGACGTGCACATTGATGGTGGGTACGATGGTGAACTCGTCCGCATTTTCACGGGCCGCACGAAGAAGCCACGTCACGGGGTGAGCGCGGACACGCTCGATTGCGTCGGCCGCACGGGGAAGCTCACGCGCCCGTATCGCACAGAGCCGCCGAAGGTCTTTACGGCCATCGATGCGCGTTCGGCGATCATTGACATTCTGGATGATTACGGTGTTGACTTCACACCCGCTGGCGGCGAGAAGTACGACATCGATCCTATCTTGATGAGTGACGGCACGCCGTGGATCATGGCAACGGTCGTTGATGCCGTCATGGATATGGCCCAGCCATCTGACATGATTCGAAAGATCGCAGACGTATACGGTCATCGGGTGTACGAACTCCCCTCCGGCACGCTGCGCATCCGCGAGTTGCTTGAAGTTCCGGCTCCAGAGGGCTTCCGCACATACTCCACTGATCCTGCGGTCGGAACCGGGGAGACAACGGGGAGCACGTTGACTTATAGCGACTCCAATATCGATGCCGTATCGCTCATGGGCGATGTTGCGGCCAATACACGGAGATCACAAGCGTTTATTGCTGGTGCAAGCGGCAGCCCGACGGCAGTATCAGTTTGGGCCCGTAGGATTGGTGCTCCTGTGGATGGTGTGACGCTCTCCCTGTATCGGGATAACGGCAGCGGCGTGCCGAGTACAGCAGCAAATGCGTTGCTTGCTTCTGGCCAATTTGACTTCAATGGACAACTCCTTGATCTCGTGACATATGCGAAAATGACGATTTCGGTTCCGGCGGCCGCGCAACTCGTTAGCGGCGATACTTACCATCTCGTGATCGCTCGCAGTGGTGCGCTGGATGCGGTTAATCATTATGACATCGGCATCGATCAAACCGCGCCGGGCTACGCTGACGGTGCTGCCGGTGTGTACGACGGAGCCGCCTGGGCGCTAGAGGACGCAGGCGGAGATGGCGCGGATCATCCATTTGAGATTTCCAGCAATTCGTTTGCTACGCTCCGTGTGCTGGACATCGGCGATGACGAGGATGAGGATCAAGTCAAGAAGATGTTCATCGTGAAGGGCGCGGTCTTCCCGGAAGTGGATGGCGAGGGCAACGAGATCACGGCGCAAGTCAAGGTGACAGTCCAAGTCGATACGGATGATTTGGTGGCGGGTGATCCTGAACTATTTTCCATGACCTACCTTAACGATCTCATGGACACAACGCAGGTCGCCGCCGACGCGGCGCTGCGGCTCATCGACAAGTACCATCGCGTTCTCAAGACGATTGAAATCGAGGTACCATTTGATCCTCGTATGGCCTTGGGCACGACCATCACCATTGATGATCCTGCGGTCACGGGTCACGGCGGAAACTGGTGGGTACACGGGTACCGGCATTCTCTCTCTGCGGATGCGGCTGTGACCCAATTGAGTTTGTTTGGCGGCGATCAGTCAGGAACGACTGGTGAGCTTCTGCCACAACCGGACTTCACGTGGCAGATCGAGCGTGAGCTTATCGGCAACGCGCTCATGTCGATTGTGACGTACACGAGCACTTCGCAGGACTACGACGGTTGGATTACGAATCACAGTTGGTTGGACAATTACGCAGGCGGTGCGAACTCCGCCGATGGTGAGATGACTAAGGTCACGTTCGCCTATGATCCGTCGGTTGACCCGGCCATCGATATGACGCTCACGGTTACGGATAACGATGGCAATACAGCGAGCGTGACGCATAGTATTGATGTGACGACTGACAACAGCGAGGTCTACGCTCCGGTCGTTGCTTGCGCGGGTGGTAACACTTGCATGGCCACGTTTGACGGCGGTCTGTCTTGGCAGGACATCGCTACACCTAGCGGTGTCGCTGTCGTGACGGGAATCACGTATGATCCATCCACTCCGCAGGCCGAGATGTCCATCATGTTTGGTACGGATAATGGCCGCATCTATCTCTCGACTGACGGGATGCAGACCTTGGTGCTGGTGTACACGGATGCCGACAGCGACGAAATCACGGCTATTGTGCCGGACACGGAACGGCGTGGCCTCGTATGGGCGACGTCGACCGACCGGGTGCCGTTTTCCGCCGACTTCGGTGCTACCTGGCGTATTTACACGGACTTCAATAGCTCCGCTAATTGGCCGAAGCATGGTGCGGGGCACGTCAATCCAGGCCCTACCGATCCGCGCCCCATCAACGCTATTGAGGTCTCGGATGCAGCAGTCAATCGCATTTGGATTTTTGGCGGCGTGGGAGATGTGGTGGAGTCCTGGTTCGCGACCAATTGGATTCCCGATGGTGGTGCCGGTTGGTGGTCAGAACTCGCGCAAGGTGATGGCTCTGGAGCCGTACCGCGAGATTCGCTGGATACGGTGGTTGATTTCGTTGTGTCGCACGCGCACTCTGGTGATTTGGGACTCATCTTCGAGCGCACGGGCGGCGGCGTTCCAGCCAACCCATATCTCTTCTCCTCACAATTCTATCCTGTGGGAGAGGCCGATTGGCGGGTGGGCGGAGGAGCCATGGTGACGCCGGGTGTGGATGGCGTATCGGTCGCGGGAAATAATGCCCAGGTAGAGCAATTTGGTGCGTTTTTGGACAACACGAATTTCTACGTGGCTAACGATGGCCGAAGTTTCTGGCCGCACACGGCTGTGCTCCCTGGCACCGGCGCAAATCGGCCACACCACTTGCTCAACGTGACTGCTTGGCGTGACATGTATTTGGGAGCAACCGACGAAGGAATTGTCAAGAGCATCGATGGTGGTGCGACATGGGACTTCTTCCGCCCGGTGGCTGCGCCAATCAGCACGACGTGGCCCGGTGGCGCAATTGGTTGGGAGATTGCCATCGAGTATCGTCGACCGCGCTCGTATAATTTGGCGGCTATCGTAGGGAATGCCGTTGCGGCCGAGAACGCCCTGGCTGTTCGTACTACGACGGGAGGCTGGTCTGATCGCGGCCCCCTGCCGACAGCATACGCGAATGCTCCGCATCGATTGTGGCACTTCCCGCAAATTGGCAGCCAGGTACTTTTCTACACTCGCTACGTTTCGTCGGGAACAGGGCATGAAGAAAGCCTATGGCGCACTCCTGACGGCGGCGCGACTTGGGTAGAGGTATTGGCGTATACGTATGCCCTTGCGCGCGGCTCGGACGGGCGCTTGTGGGCAACGCATGATACGCACGGTGCTGGCCATGATAGTGGAGATCACCATCCGCATGTCATCATGTTCAGCGATGATGATGGTTTGACTTGGCAAGAAGCCTTCGAGGATACTGATTTGTCTGGTGGCCTATTCCAGAACTACAAGGACATCGCCGTTGATCCGAATGATCCCAATCGGATTATGGTAGTTGGGCACTATTTGTCATCCAATATCGCTACGTTGCATTCTACGGATGCGACGGATGGCACGACCTCCAATTGGACGCGCCAGCAAGCCGGATTCAATTTTGAAGGAATTGGGATGAATAACCCTTCCCCATTCATTTTGGCAGGTGACGCGGAGCGTTGGATTATTGGTTTTCAGCCAGCAGGGGTAAACCGGCTACGACTCTATACGAACGATCAAAATGGTGTGCCAGCCGCGTGGACACTGCGCTATGACGAAACAACAACAGGCCCCGCATTTGGTTTCGGTGATCGGCTCCGTGCCGGGAACATCCTCTATGCCATTGGCGCACGCATCAATAATGGTAGCGGGATTCTGAAATCCGTAGACAACGGCCAAACGTGGCAAACTGTTCATGCCCAAACGGCTGCGGTGGCTGGTATTTGGGACGCACAATCAGATATGCTCATTATTGGCCGGGGCGATACTACAGATCGTTTTCCGTATTACCAACCGCCGACACCCGGAGCAATTGCTTATCCAGGAATCGATGACGGCCTAGATACAGCGATGGGATATGTAGCCACGCCAGCAAACACAGGGATGGCACTATTACGTTCCGCGACGGGGACGAACGGCTCTCCAACAGAGCTATGGGCCATCGCCCAAGTTGCCGCGGCCGGTGGCGACACGGACATCTGGCTGCGCGAGGCCATCAGCGATAGCTGGAGCAACCACTTGGACATGCCAAACACGCTGGCAGCCGAGAACCGCTTCCCAATTTGGCATTTTGCCGGTATGGGCGATGTGATGTTCCGTCTCAAGATTGGCGATCTGGGGAGCGCAGCGAGTGGCTATGGCGGAGACCTGGAGCGCAGTGATGACCGAGGACTCACGTGGGCAACGGTGTTGGCGAATGCTGGCTCCTTGGCACGTGGGCGTAACGGGTACCTGTGGGCAACAGCGGATGATCGCGGCGCACCGGCGAGCTTCCAACCCCGTACTATTTATCGCAGCCGGGATGGTGGCCTTACGTGGTTGCTGATGGGTACGGACACGACAGCCGGTACGGGTGCCGTCATGACGAAGTACACGCAGATTCGCGTTGATCCGGCTAACTCAAATCGCATCATGGCTGTTGGTGGCCTCGAAACCGATACGATGCGTTCTGCCTATTCGCCAGACGGCGGCACAACCTGGACGTACCGCTCCGGCAGCATGGGCTTCCGCGACGGCACGGCGGCGGATGGTGTATTCATCAATCTCATGGCAGGCGGGGCCGGCCGTTGGATCATCGGGCTGTCGCAGGCGGATGGTTTGGCCAAGTTCATCTTCACCAGCGATGACTATGGTGAAACGTGGGTGCAGAAGTACACAGTAGTCACGACGGCTGTGACCTTGGGTTGGGTGGATTCAGTGCGCGCGGGGGGCGGCGATTTGTACATGGCAGGCAACGGAGGAGGCGTAGCCAATGCCACGGACGAGCGTGTAGTAGTATCCGAGGACAACGGGGACACGTGGGCACCATTCACTGGCGATGATCGGTCGGACATCATGGCCCTCACCTACGACAACAGCAAATCGGTACTCTACATTGGCCGTGCATCCGCGGCCAGCAATGTGCTATACATGAAAAACCCATCGGTGTTGGGTGTTTGGTCGGATGATTCCATTCCTACTGACCCACGCTTCATTTTGCAGGAAGGTCTCAAGGTCGTAACGTAATGCGCAGAACGCCGAACATCCGTCCCGCAAACCAGCTTGCGCTTGCGGTCGCCGAGATCGAACGCCTCAAGGCGATCACGACTCGCGTGACGGATGGCCGTGTCATCGTGACGATTCCGGGCAGCACCACTCCGGGCGACGGCCATACTACTGGCCCTGATCTTCCTCCTCTCGAAACTTCGGCGCACGTCCTGTACGGCTCCAAGCACACGAATTCCTTCCTGGTGACGGCGGCCGAAGGTATCAGCCTGACCATCTTCCTCCAAGCGGGACAGATTTGGGCCGGGGGTGCCTTCCTCAGCCTGGCGGAAACTACGTTGCAAATGACGGATGCCGTGACAAATTACGTGCACATTACCAGCGCCGGTGCTTTTGCGTCCAACACGGCGAGCTTCCCACTAACGAGTACACCACTGGCCGAAGTGGTGACGGCGGGCGGTACCGTTACGGCTGTCAATGACCGGCGCAGCTACCTGCTGCCGGGCGCGGGTACATCGGGTTCGCTGCATGATGCTGACCAGATTATCGATGCCGACGGCAATACGTCAGTTGAGGTTGAACGCGGTGCCGATGACAATACGATTCGGCTTAAGGCTGCGACGGTCGACGTCGCCCTTATCGGGGTCGCCGGGCAGTGGCAACTGCCAATCACCGGCTCCGGTGCCGGAATTCTTATTGGAGGAGAAGGCCCGATTTATCGTGGTGCGGCGGGCACACTGGATGTGGGTATCGATGGTACCGCGCCTGCGTTTATCCTTCACGCGCAAGACGCCGTAGATGAAGGTGGTGAGCTTCGAATTTATGGCTCGGCGGCGAATGCCGATTGGACATTCGACAACTTCGCAGGCCGCCTGCGGTTCCATTCCGGCGGCGCGGAATACTTCAACTTCCGTGTGGAGGGAATGGAGATTGGTGGCGCTGCTGATCCCTTCAATGTCGCTATCGGTGGTGCCATTGCAACAAATACGAAGTTGATGATGGCAGGCAGCGTCGATGGTGGGGCTGGTCACGCATTCATTTTGCATCTAGGTTCCGTAAATATCGACCCTGCCGATACATTCAATGCTTACGGCTTGTTCGGGGGTGGTACCGTTGTTGCGACAGCGGCAGAGACAGTAGCCAATACCTACTCGATGTTCGCCGCACTACAGGTTAAGACAGGTGCAGGAGACATCACCAACGCCTATGGCCTCTACGTTGAAGACCCGACCATCGGCGATGTGCTCAATCTGGGAATCTACAGTGAAGGAACCATCGAGTTCGTCAAACAACTGTACAAGGGCACGAATATCGACGGCTCACACATCACTGTCAATGTCGCGTCCACGGGCGGGGTTCTAGCGAGCGACAATACAGGCATCACTATTCAGCTAGGTGTAGCCGCAGGCGGCACGGACTTGAACGGGCAATCCGTCATCGCTGTCAGTGGGAACATGGTGAGCCGTGCGAGTGGTGCCGGTGCTATCATCGGTGGGGAGTTCGCGGCCCGAATGGGAGCTAATGTAGCCGCCTACACTGGTGACATGCGTGGTGTATACGCGCACATTGAAGTCGAAGAAGCCGGTGCAGGTAAGACTATCCAAAATGTGTACGGTATTCTTGCTGACATGGGGTACGCATCAATTGGCGCGGGCTACGCGATCACGAATGCGTACAGTGGATATTTCGCAACCCCTAACGCGGCTGGTCTAGGCACCATCACAAATTCTTGGGCGCTTTATTCCGAAGGCGTTACCAGGCTCGTGGGTCTTACCGAGTTCCCGACTTCCGGTGCCGCTGCTGGTCTCCTCATTGGTGGTGACGCACTCCTCTACCGTGTAGCGGCAGACATTCTCCGCACACCCGATTCGCTCATCGTCGACACTGCTTTGGGAATTGGTGTCACAGCCATTCCGCATAACGCTGTAGGTTGGGCCAAGTTTGAGGTGAAGGGCAATGCCGCATCATCCGCAGGCCCGCATATCCAGACCAAGCTCAACACGGATGATTGGCCTGCCTTCCAGTTTTTCTCGTTCACTCATGACAACCTGGCAATCAATTTCGATGCCTATTGGCAGGCGGGGTGGAAAAGCTCGCATGTTGGCAGTAATTTCCAAATCTACAAAATTGGTAATGCTCTTCAGTTCAATTACGATTCGGGTATTGCTGGTGGTGCTGGTCTAGCGTGGAACGTTGGTATGTCATTGAGTGTCACAGGGCAGTTGACACTTCCGCAATCTGGCAGTGGGGCGGGCCTTATTATCAGCGATGTTCAATGGTATCGCGCGGCTGCCAATTTGATGGCCTTGGGATCAGGTGATAATCTTCAGGTTGATGGCGTATTGACCCGTGTCCGAAAACCGATTGTCGCCAAATCGGGGGCCTACACCATCATCATCGATGACGAGGTGATCATTGCCGATGCCTCCGGCGCGTCGTTTGCGATTACGCTGCCCACGGCTGTCGGCATTCCGGGCAAGACGTACTGGATCAAGAAGATTGACGCGACTGCGAATACCGTCACGGTGGACGCTGACGGCACGGAAACCATTGATGATGGGCTGACGGCCATCATCGGCACGCAATACGAAGCCATCACGGTAGTCAGTGATGGAGCAGAATGGTGGGTGATCTAACATGACGTATCAACCAGTCCGACAAGAACAGCACACGGCCTTCGACGAGCTATTCGTCGCGGAGGCAACGCCCATCATCCAAATCCAATTCCCATACAACATCAATGCGGACTTGGTTGAAGCACGCGAGAACAATCTAGGGACGGTTACGCAAGCGGACGGCATGGCAGTTTTGCAGTCTGGCGCGAGCGCCAACTCGGCCGCGCATATGCTGTCGCGGGTGCCCTTGCGCTATAGTCCAGGCCAGGGAGCGCTGGTGCGCTTCACGGCGCTGTTCACGCCTGGCGTAGCGGATTCTGTACAACTCGCTGGAATTGGCGAGGTCGGTGACGGCCTATTCTTCGGCTTCAACGGCACTGCGTTTTCCATCCTCCGTCGCGAGCAGGGAAAGCCCGAAATCCAAACGCTCACTGTATCAGTGGGCGCACCGGACTTGACGGGCAACATCACTATCAATGTGGATGGCGTGGCGAAAGTTGTTGCGGTTACGATTGGCGATAGCGCGCGAGAAGTGGCTGCCAAAATTGCGGCCGCGGATTTCTCTGATACCGGGCTTGGTTGGACAGCCGATCTCCATAACGATACGGTGATCTTCAAATCATGGAGTGACGGAAACAAGGTGGGCGCGTTCACGTTGGTCGATACAGATTCTACGGGTGCTGTGGGTGTGTTCGCCGAGACCGTCGCGGGTGTATCGACTACGAATGAATGGATCGCGCAGACAGCGTGGAGTGTCGATCTTGCTGATGGTACAGGACGCTTGCCCGCACTCGATCCGACGAAGGGTAATGTGTACCAAATCCGCTATCAGTGGCTCGGATTTGGTGTACTGACGTTTTCTATCGAAGACCCGTCCGATGGCCAATACCGTGTTGTTCATCGCATCGAATACTCTAACGATAACGTCATTCCTTCTCTCCAAAATCCGACGTTGCCGTTGCACATGATGAGCCAGAATACGGCGAATACGTCTAATCTCACCATGAAGGCGGGTTCCATGGCCGGATTTGTTGAAGGCCGCTCCGTCGATTCGTCTCTTGAAAAAAGTGCGAACGCTTCAAATGCGGCTGTCGCTACCACGGAGATTCCGATCCTCTCAGTCAAGAATAATATGGTATATCAGGCCGCGATCAATAGAGTGAGAATTCAGCCTGACTTCCTTTCGTTGTCAACGGAAGGCAGCCGCCCGATTATTTTCCGGGTACGTTTGAATACTGTACTGACCGGCACACCGGCTTACCAGGATGTGGATGCCGCTACCTCGGTCGCGTCGGTTGATTCGGCCGCAACAGCCGTAGATGGTGGAGAAGAAATTCTTACGGTAGTGTTGGGAAAGACCGATTCCTTGCTGGTGCCCCTCGCTGATTTGAAGCGCAAATTGAATCCGGGGGAAAGTTTGACGGTCACGGCAGAAGCAACAGGCGGCAGCGGGCACGAAGCCTCAGTAGGAGCCAATTGGAGCGAGCTATTTTAGGACTGCGTTGCTCCGGGTGGCGTGTCCATGATACACTGAACGGAAATTAGTTAAGGGAGGAGATCAACATGACTAGAAAGCGAGCAAAACCACGGAAGGACGCGGACGCGGCCAAGGAATTGGCTGGGACTGTGGTAAAGGAACCGGCTGCCACAGCACCGTCGGAACCGACTCCGATTCAACGCCCCGCATCCCCGGACGAGGCGCAAAAAATGCAGGCGAAACTCGCGCAACAGCGGGGCCGCGCCGAGGTGGCCGTTCTCAAGCAACGGTTCGCGGAGACCGATGTGGCGATGACAATTGCCCAGGCGGAGGTCTCACAATTGGTGCAGCAGAACCAGGCTCTTCTGCAAGAGAATGAGCGACTGAAGGGCGAGCTTGCTGCTGCAACGGATGTAGATAGCGATAAGCAGCCAGGCGATCCCGACTCCGAGGCGGATAAGGACGACGGGCAGATGACCGCACCGGAATCGGAGGACTAGCCCTGGCTCGTAAGAGCAGCTATTGGCGAACAAAAAAATGGCGCGCCAATAAGCGTGCGAAACGTCGCGAAGAGATCATGCCCCTGCCAGGGGCTACAGCCCGTCTCGTTCATAACGAGGTATGGGCCAAACTCAAAACAGATGACCCTGGTGTTCAAGATGCCGCCTACCGGCTACTGCGTTTCCGGCCGGACGGTTATGTGTTCATGTCCAAATTCAAGTCAGGCGCGTGGGATGGCTGGATTAGTCTATATAAAGGAAGCGCAGGCACATTCCCTGGCGGGCTGCTGGGGCGCGTCTCAGCGCGTCTCACAGAGCTTGGTGTCGACGTGGACGTGGAAGATCGCGCACAGCCCCCTCTCGTAGCGCCCGAACTAGCAGGCGGCATCAATCTCAAAGAGCTTCGGCCCTACCAGATCGAAGCCGCTGATTGTGCTATGGAGGCCAGGCGCGGTGTGTTCGAAGCCGCGACGGGTACGGGCAAGACAGAGATCATGGCGGAGATGATCCGACGCACGGCATGCCGCTCCCTCATCATTGTCGCCTCTCGCGACCTGGCGTGGCAAACCATCGAGCGCTTCGCGGGCAGCGAGCGTGAAGCACAAACGCTTGAATTCCCTAACGCACCCGTGAACGGGCTGTACGGCATTGTCGGTGACGATCATGAGACGCCGGGCCTCGTGACGGCGGCGCTCTACCAGACGCTTGTGCGGCGACTCATGCCGGTCTGCTTGCGCTGTGATGCGCAGGGCGAACTCGAACAGCGCACCTGTAATGTGAAGAAGGGCGGAAAGCGCTGCGGCGGAGACCTAGACTTCACGGAGACGGAATATGTGCGTGAGTGGTTGGCGTCATTTGATGCCATCCACCTTGATGAATGCCACCGTGCACCTGCCAAGACGTGGTGGCCGGTGGTCAACTCTTGCCCCGCGTACTGGCGCTTCGGTTACTCTGCTACACCGTTCAAGTCCGACCCCATCACCGAGTTGAAACTCGTCGGTGCCACGGGTGAAATCATGTACTCCTTCCCCGCGCGACAAGCTATTGATGAGGGCTATCTGACGGAGCCGTTCGTAGCCACGGTCGATCCGAATTTCGCATCCATGGGTGACGACGAGGACACACGCTATATTGACTCGTACCGCAACGGAATCGTAGAGCATGTGAAGCGCTGCCGCGTCATCGCGGAGATCGCCAAAGGCACGTCCGAGGGCTGGAACGTGCCGACGCTGATCTTGGTGCAGTGGACTGAACAAGGCCGCAACATCAAGCGCGCGCTCCGCGAGATTGATGTGCGCGCGGAATTCATTTCCGGCACTGCGCCGACGGAGAAGCGCCGCGACGTGATGCACGCGATGGATGACGGCCGCCTGAATTGCGTCATTGCCACGACCATCTTTGATGAGGGTGTGAACGTGCCTGCCATCGGCGCACTCATTCTTGCAGGCGGCGGCAAGGCGCGGCACAAGGTCGTTCAACGTATCGGGCGCGGGCTACGTGTGGTCGAGGGCAAGGAGTATCTAGCTGTATTCGACATCTGGGACGGGCACGGGGACAAGTACCTCGTGAAGCACGCTCGCCAGCGCTTGAGGGCCGTCAAGGATGCGGGCTACGATCAGGAGACATTGACACCGAAGCAGGTAATGGCTAGGATCAAGAAAGGTGACATTCGTAGGGGGTTGAATGGCTGACGCGACGTTCAACATTAGTCATGGTGAGCCGCTTGGTAGTCTCCCGGATCAGTGGGGAGATCACTGGAAGCACGTGCTCACGCGCGAGGCAGGTCTCGTGTACGAGGCGCTATCCGATGACCGTATGGATGGGACGGAAGTCAGTCTTGAGCGCGTCACGCACATGCTTGGCTTGAGCAAGAATCGTTTCCGCATTGTGCTCCAGGAGCTAGAGTCGAATGGCTTCCTATGGATCGATACAGAAGAGCGGCCACCCACGATTACACTACAGGCTGTGCCTGAAGTTGATCCCGATGCCGCGCCGGTCACGAAACGGAATTTGCCCGCAACGCCATGGCGCACGGTGTGGGAATTCATCAATCACTGGTGCAGCCTCCATGAGCGAAACATCGAGGAGCCGTACCCGCGGCCGCAACGCGGTAAGGGGCGCGATGTGATCCTCATTGACGAGATGCTGCGCACGTACTCGCTGGAGACACTGAAACAGGTCGCCAACTGGTTCTTCCGTCACCGCAAGGCGGATGAGCCGTCTACGTTGGCCTATTTCCAGTACCATCTACCGAACCTCGTGAGCGAGTGGAAGAACGAAGGCGGCACGCCCATGCCGAAGATGAAGGAGGAGCCCGAAAATGATGGATGATGCGAATCCGATGCTTATGAAGAATCGCTTCATGGATTGCGTGCGTGCGGATGCTGTCGTGCGTGATATTCAGGAAGAACGTTCTCTGGCAGGGCAAGCTATCGTGGATTGATGCTTAAAACTCGCGTCGTCAACAAACGGCGGAGCCACTACGATGTGTATATCGGCCGCGGTTCACCATGGGGCAATCCATGGCCCGTTGGCCCTGATGGCACACGCGCGCAAGTTATTGCCCGGTACCGTGTGTGGATCACGTCGGATGATCGGGTGGCTGTGGCTCTGCGCGCCAATCTGCACCGGCTACAGGGCAAGGTACTCGGCTGCTTCTGCGCCCCGCTCCCATGTCATGGGGATGTGCTGGCTGAGCTTGCTGATGAATGAGGAACCAGAATTCCAGACCTGCGAGGAATGCGGGTGTCGTTATGACGAGGCTTATTGTCCGTGCTGCGAAGAGGACATCCCCCAGTAATGCGCACACCCGCTCGCTGGTACGGCGCGAAAGGTTGGCTTGTGAAACACTTGCTACCACTGCCTGAGCACTACACTTATGTCGAGGTGTTCGGTGGTGCTGCTACGCTCCTGTTTGCCAAGGAGCCGTCGCCCGTGGAGGTCTACAACGACATCGATGGTGGCCTGGTGAATTTCTATCGCGTACTCCAAGACAAGTACGGCTTCGAGGACGATGGCAAATTGCTGTTCGACATGTTGCGTCTCACGCCGCACAGCCGTGAGGAGTACATGTTCTGCCGCGAGCACTGGAATGATGAGGGCATTGATGAAGTCGAGAAGGCCCGGCGCTTCTTCGTGGTCATGCACCAATCCTTCTCCGGTGGCACGACGGCGGGTTGGCGTTTCTGCAAGACCGATAGTAGTATGGGCATGTCGGCGGCCACGAACCGTTGGCTCAGCGCGATTGATCGCTTGCCGGAAGCCATCGACCGGCTCCGGCGCGTGCAAATTGACGGAGAGGACTTCGCGAAAAGCATCAAGCGGTACGATAATCCGAAGACGCTGTTCTACCTCGATCCGCCCTACATTCACACGACGCGCGTCGACAAGAAAAGCTACAGCAACGAGATGGATGATCTGGCGCACCAGGCGTTGGTTGAATCGCTGGTGCCCCTCAAAGGCATGGCTATCTTGAGCGGTTACGATCATGAAATCTATGAACCGCTCGCGGCGGCCGGGTGGCGCAAGCGCCTCATCACTCGTGCCAACATGGCGGCCCGTGTGAAGAAGGGTGACAGTCGCGCGCAGGTCGAGGAGTGCGTGTGGTTCTCGCCTACGTATCCAAAGGAGGCAATCCGTGTCGAGTCCTGAACTGACCAAGCGACACTGGCTTGACGAGATGGACGGCCTCATTATTGCGGGAGACATCCTCGCTGCCTTGGCGCAACTGGAAGATGCGTCCGTAGATTCTATCGTCGCCGATCCGCCTTACGAGTTACACTTCATGGGCAAGTCATGGGATGATCAAGGCATTTCGTTTCAGCAAGCGACTTGGGAGGCGTGCCTGCGTGTGCTGAAGCCCGGCGGACACATGGTTGTCTTGGGCAGCACGCGCACACACCATCGCATGTGGTGCGCCGTCGAGGACGCGGGCTTCGAGGTACGCGATACCTTGCTCTGGCTCTATGGGCAGGGGATGCCAAAATCCGCTAACATTGAGAAAGCGTTGCAACAATGGAAAGGTTGGGGCACGGGTCTCAAGCCTGCGGTCGAGCCGATCCTGCTGGCGCGCAAGCCGCTGGCAGAACCAACCGTTATTGCCAACGTGCTCAAGCATGGTACGGGAGCGCTCAATATCGATGCGACGCGGATTGATTACATTGACGAAGCGGATCGAGCGTCAGCGACGCCGCAGGGCCGGGTCACAAGCAAAGAGCCTGGTGCAATTGGTGCCGAACCCGATGCCGAACGAAATGTGAAGCGCGTCGAGTTTGCGCGACCGGATCAATACGGGCGATGGCCCGCCAATGTTGTACTCGAATGCACTTGCGATAATCCCCGGCCGCTGCCGGAGAAAGCGCGTGAACGGCATGATGAGCCGTCGCAAGATCGGCGCTACACGGACGAAGGAGCAACGAACCTGGCGGCCAAACCCGGAGTACGCCGGGAGGGGGGTGGGTTCGCCCACCAATCGGATTGCCCGGCTGGTATGCTTGACAGTGAGTCGAGCGGCGCGTCGCGTTTCTTCTATTGCTCGAAAGCAAACAAGAAGGAGCGCGGCCCTGCCAATACGCACCCGACGGTCAAACCATTGGCGCTCATGCGCTGGCTTGTCCGCATGGTGACACCGCCAGATGGTGTGGTACTCGATCCATTTTGCGGCAGCGGATCAACGTTGATCGCGGCCACTGAGGAGGGCTTCGGTTTCATTGGGGTCGACATCAGCAAGGAGTA
>SDBT01004797.1_pt1 | contig 22864 bp, 23 predicted proteins | sample 2277101 | NCBI WGS metagenome assembly SDBT01 (sample SAMN10404973, study PRJNA504765) | marine sediment metagenome | isolation source: marine sediment core GS10_PC15, 103 cmbsf | place: Arctic Ocean: Southern Knipovich Ridge | collected 2010 | reverse complement strand
TGTTCGACATCCCTCGCAAGCTCTTCAGGCGCACCGGTGCCCACGCACTGCTCGCAAAGTATTACGACTTCCGGCTTTCCGGGCTCCTCGATGTGCAGGTATACCGTCCTGTCGCCCGGGTGGCGGGAGAGCACGTCCTTCAACTGTCCCAGGACCTCTTCCTGCAGGCCAGGCGCCTGGACCTTCACGTGGACCGTCTTGCTCAGCCGCCTCGGGACCTCTTCCAACGGCATCAACTCGCGCGCCACCACCTTCGGCTCGTCGCTCCTGCGGTCCAGCGTGCCCCGCACGTACACCAGCGCATCCTTTACCAGCTGCGCTGAGACACGCTCGAAGTCGCGCGGCAGCACCACGATCTCCGTGCTGCCGTCCAGGTCTTCCAGCTGGAAGTAGGCCATCCGCTTTCCCCTGCGGGTCTCGACGCGCCGCACGGAGTTGATGACCCCGCCCAGGGTGACCTCGTCATCCTCCCCGTTGCCGACCAGTTCCTTCGTCGATGCAGAGGCGTAGTCCCTTATCAGGTCCGCGAAGCGGGCCAGCGGATGCCCGGTGACGTAGAAGCCCAGCAGTTCCTTCTCATGCTGCAGCAGTTCGCTCTCGTGCCACTCGGGCACATCCGGAAGCTCCTCCAGCCCCGCCCGGAACTCTTCCGCTGCCTCGAATTCCTCGAAGAAGGACCGCTGCCCGGCAAGGCGGTCCCTCTGGTGCCGTGCCGCCGACTCCAACGCCCTGTCCAGGCCCGCCGCAAGCCGGGCCCTTCCCTCGCCTAGCGAATCGAACGCTCCCGCCTTGATAAGACACTCCACGACCTTCCTGTTCACAAGCCTGAGGTCCACCCGCTTGCAGAAATCGTATATCGACGCGAACTTCCCGCCCTCGTCCCGCGCCTTAGCGATCGACTCGACAGCCCCCACGCCGACGTTCTTCACCGCGCCGAGCCCGAACCGGATGGCGTCTCCCACCGCGGTGAAGTCCGCGTAGCTCTCGTTCACATCGGGCGCGAGCACGTTGATGCCAAGCTCCCGGGCCTCGCTGATGTAAAGCACTATCTTGTCGGTCGAATCCATCTCGCTGGAGAGCAGGGATGCCATGAACTCCACCGGGTGATTGGCCTTAAGGTAAGCGGTCCAGTAAGCGACCAGCGCATAGGCCGCCGTATGGGACTTGTTGAAGCCGTACCCGGCGAAGTGCGCCATCAGGTCGAATACCTTCTTAGCCGCCCGCTTGGTGACCCCGTTCTTGACCGCGCCCTCTATGAACGCCTCCTTGTGCAGCTCCATCTCTTCAGGGATCTTCTTGCTGATCGCCCGCTGGACCACCTCGGCCTTTGCAAGCGTGAAGCCGCCGAGCTGGTGCACGATCTGCATGATCTGTTCCTGGTAGAGGATGATGCCGTATGTGTCCCGAAGGATCGGCTCCAGCGCTGCGTGGTCGTACTGCACGAGCCCGGGGTCATGCTTTCTCCTGACGAAATCGCTCACCATCCCGCTGCCAAGTGGCCCGGGGCGGTAGAGCCCGACCGTCATGATCACGTCGTCTATCTTGTCCGGCTCGAGCTTCCTCAGCAGGTCACGCATGCCGGAACTCTCCAGCTGAAACACACCGATCGTCCGCCCGGCCCGCAGGAGGTCAAACGTGCGGCTGTCTTCGAGCGGTATCTCCGTCAGGACCATGGTCTTCCCTCGTGTCCGCTTCACCGCTGCCACGGTGTCGCGTATCACCCTCAAGGTCCTCAAGCCCAGAAAATCCACCTTCAGCAGGCCCACCTTCTCCAGCGAGTCCATCGCGTACTGTGTCGTCGGTTCGCCCCTGCTACCCCTGAAGAGCGGCACGTGGTCAGTCAGTTCATCGCCGCAGATGACGACTCCGGCCGCATGGGTCGAGGCGTGCCGCGTGAGCCCCTCCAGGGACCGCGCGATGGTGATCAGCCGGTCCACCTCGGGGTCCTTCTCCGTGAGGCGGCGCAACTCCGGCTCTGCCGCCAGCGCCTCCTCGAGCGTGATATCAAGCTGGGCCGGTACGAGCTTGGCGATCCGGTCGACGTCCCCGTAAGGGAGGTTCATCACCCTGCCTACATCCCTTACCGCCGCCCTCGCCGCCATCGTCCCGAACGTTATGATCTGCGCGACATTCTTCTGGCCGTATTTCTCTGTAACGTATGCTATGACCTGGTCGCGCCTGTCGTCGCAAAAATCGACGTCGATGTCGGGCAGCTTTGCACGGTCAAGGTTCAGGAAGCGTTCGAACAGCAGGTCGTAACGCAGCGGGTCTACCTCGGTTATCTCCAGAACGTAGGCCACAAGGCTGCCCGCCGCCGACCCTCGCCCCGGCCCTACCAGCCAGCCGAGGCTCTTCGCATGGTGGATGAAATCCCACACTATCAGGAAGTAACTCGCGTAGTCGGTATTCCTGATGACCTCCAGCTCACGTTCGAGGCGCTCCCGCGCCCGGGTATCCCCTGCCCCGTAGCGCCGCTCCAGCCCCTTCCAGCACAGCTGCTCGAGTTGCTCTTCCTGTGTCGTGCCCTCTGGCACCGGGTAGACGGGTATCTTGGGCTTCCCGAACTCCAGTTCCAGGTTGCACCGCTCGGCGATCTCCACCGTGGACCTTATCGCCTCCGGCCAGTCCGAGAACAGCTCGATCATCTCCTTGCTGCTGCGGACGTAGAACTGGTCGGTGGGGAGCCGCATCCGCTTCGGGTCGCTCAGCACCTTGCCGGTCTGGATGCACAGGAGCACGTCATGGGCGGGCGCGTCCTCCCGGTGGATGTAATGGGCATCGCAGGTCGCAGCAATGGGCATCCCCAGCTCCCGTCCCATCTCCACGAGTTGCTCATTGACCTGCCTCTGCGCGGCGATGCCGTTGTCCATCAGCTCCAGGTAGAAGTTCCCGCCGCCGAATATCTCCCCGTACTCCCGGGCAACAGCTTCAGCTCCTTCCCTGTCATCTTTCTGGAGCAGCACGCCGAGTTCTCCGCTGAGGCATCCGCTGAGGGCTATCAAGCCGCCGGACAGCTCCCGCAGGAGTTCCTTGTCCACGCGGGGCTTGTAGTAAAAGCCCTCCAGGTAGCCTGCGCTGGAGAGCTTCATCAGGTTCCGGTAGCCGTCGAAGTCCCTCGCAAGGAGGGTCAGGTGGTAGAACGTATCGCCCGACGGGCCCGGCGAGCGCTCCGTGCGCTTTCCCGGGGCCACATAGACCTCGCAGCCTATGATGGGCTTCACTCCGCGAGCGATCGCCCTGCTGTAGAACTCCACCGCGCCGAACAGATTGCCGTGGTCCGTGATAGCGACGGCCGGCATCTTGTCCGCCCGCACCGTCTCTATCAGGTCTCCCACACGGCATGCGCCGTCCAGCAAGCTGTACTGCGTGTGCACGTGCAGGTGCACGAATGGGGAGTGCTTCACTTCGTGATTCCGACTCTCTGTGCCGCCTGGAACACCTTTCCTTCGGTCTGGACCGCGGGCGCTATGATAAGCTCCGTGAGATGCATCTCACGGACGGTCCCTGCGCCTACGCTGCCCATCGATGTCCTGACTGCGCCCACGAGGTTCTGGCTCCCGTCGTCCAGCTGCGCCGGGCCCAGCAGTATCTGCTTCAACGTTCCCGTGGTGCCCACCTGTATCCGGGTTCCCCTGGGAAGGTTGACGTCGGTCGTTGCCATGCCCCAGTGGTACCCCTTGCCCGGCGCCTCCACGGCGCGAGCCAGCGCCGAGCCCACCATCACCGCATCGGCCCCACACGCGATCGCCTTGCAGATATCCCCGCTCGAGGTCATACCACCGTCGGTGATTATGGTCACGTATCGACCACTCTGCTTCAGGACGAAGTCTCTTGCCGCCGCACAGTCCACCGTAGCGGTCACCTGCGGCACGCCTATCCCCAGCACCCCGCGCGTCGTGCATGCGGCCCCCGGCCCTATCCCCACCAACAGGCCGTCGGCTCCCGTCTGGGCCAGCTCCAGGGCCACCGAATAGCTGACACAGTTCCCGAGTATCAGCGGTATCTTCGTCTGCTTCCTGAGCTTGGTGAAATCAAGGGCCTCGTATGACCGGGTCAAGTGCTTCACTGTCGTGACAGTGGACTGCACGACCAGCATGTCTGCCCCGGCTTCCTGCGCGATCTTCCCGAACTTCATCGCGCGCTGGGGTATCATCGAGACTACCGCGCGCCCGCCGCCGCTCTTCACCTCTTCGACGCGCCGGGAGATCAGTTCCTCCTTGATCGGCTCCTTGTACACGTCCTGCACGAGACGGGTCGCATTTCCCGCCTTCGCACCCACTATGCGGTCTATCACGTCGCCCGGCTTTTCGTAACGTGTCGCCACCCCTTCAAGGTTGAGAACGGCTATTCCGCCAAGGCGGCTCATCTCTATGGCGAAACGCGTATCCACCACCCCGTCCATCGCCGCCGCCAGGATCGGGACGTCAAACCTCAACCCTCCTATCTCCCAGGAAGTCTCAACCTCGTTCGGGTTGACCGTCAGTTCTCCAGGAACCAGCGAAACCTCGTCAAACCCGTAGCAGCGTCTGGCCTTGCGCCCCCTGCCGATCCACATGCCCATCTTTGCCCCCCATCTATTCGCTGACCCCTATGCAATTCCTCCAGACCATATACGTATGCCGGGAGGCCCCTTAAGGGGCCTTCTTCTGTGCACTCTTCAGCAGCTCGATCAGCTCGTCCAGGATCTCCTCCTCGAACGCCCTGTTCTGCTCGCTCACCTCCTGAATGATGCGCAGTGCCTCGCGGAACTGGCCATCCTGTATCCAGCACCACGCGATGGCTGCACGCAGCCGGCACGCCTGCTCATCCCAGTCATCGTACCCGGCCTTGCTCCGCCACGAGAGCGCAGCCTGGTAATGCTGCCGGGCACGGGCCCAGTTCCCTGCACGGGATGCCTCCTGCCCCTTCCTCCACTCCTCCCACACGCTCTTGAGAGCCTTCGCCTCCTCGGCGCGCGCGCTCTCGGTCCCCAGGTCCGTGACTATGATAGCACACATCCCCCGCGCGAAATCCACGGTGTAGGAAAACACCATGCCCTCGTTGTCCTTCCCGGCCCCCACCACCCTGACCTTGTGTATCCCGGGCTTCACCTCCTCGATGCGGACCGGCGCCTTGCCCTTGGGCTTGTTGTCCACGTATACCATCCAGATGCCCGGGCCCGGGCTCAGGACCTGCAGGATATCCACCGGGCCGGCCACTTCATCGCGCTCCTTGGTCTCGCTTGCGGACAAGAACCTCTTGCCCCCGCACCTCGCGCAGGTACCCGCCCCCGAACAGCTGCTGCACTGCACGACATCGTGGCCCACGCCCTTGCACACCATGCACTTGCCGCTGGTCTTGCACCGGGTGCAGCGCGTGCGCCCGGTCCCCGCGCAGGTCGGACACCGGGCCTTGCCCTTCTTGAAGACAAAGCCCTTCTCGTTACACGCGGCGCACGGCATGTACGTAATAGGATTGCGGCCCTTGCCCTTGCAGCGCGCACAGCGCACCATCTTCCCGCGTACCTCGCCGGAGCCGCGGCAATACACGCACTTCACCGAGCCCTTGCCCCCGCACGCGATGCACTTGCCCGTACCATTGCAGAACAAGCATGCCTGGTCGTACTTGCCATCACCGCCGCAGACGGGGCACGTCCCATCGTAGCAGAACAGGCAGTTGCCCAGGGAGATGACTTCCACCGTTCCGCGCACAACCGTCTTCACCGCCATCCGCTCGAAGTCCGCCGGGTTCTCGATCACCGCCTTGCCATAGTCGATCGGTATCGAAAAGCTCAGGGGTTCGCCCTCGATCGTCCTCTGTGTAGCGATCCCTATGATCTGTCCCTTGCCATTGAGCACCGGCCCCCCGGTGGCGCCAGGAGATAGCACCGCGCTTATTTCGTGCAGTGTGAAGTCATCCTCCAGCTTGTGCGTCCCCAGGATGATGCCCTCCGCGACCACCCTCTCGGAACCCGACGGGTTCCCCACCGAGACCACCCACTCGCCTTCCTGGACGATGTCGGAGTCCCCGAGTTTGACGGATGCAAGCGCAAAGCCGCGGACCTTCAGGAGTGCGATATCCCTCCCGTTGTCCACTCCGAAGACAGAGACCTTGTCGTAAACCTCCCCGTTGGGGAGCTTGATCCCCAGCCCCCTTGGCAATATCCCTGCTATTGTGTGTGCATTGGTCAGGACGTGCCCGTCCGGACTCACCAGGAATCCCGACCCCAGCTCTACTGTTTCACCGTTCTCCGCATTGAAGATGCCTACAACAGCCTGGTCCACCTTCCTCGCTATGTCCCCTGAGCGGGTCAACTGCCCCGGCATGTTGATATCGTGCGGCGCGGGCAGTTTCTCCCCGCAGTTACCGCAGAACTTCATCCCTTCCGCGTTATCATGACCGCAGCTGCCGCAAGTCGCCGCCAGGGCGGATACTGCCGTCAGTGCCACCAGCACGAGAGCAAGCGCAGCTCGGAAAACTCGGCTTCGCATCGGGTCACCTCCACGAGAGAACATAGCAAGCCTATCTGCCACCACCACTTACGAAATACAGGGGCACACCTACTATCTATCATTATATAACATATACGGTAGCGAAGGCAAGGACACTACGGTCAGCATCGCTACGAACCTTAGGAGCTGCCCCGCTCACCCTTGCTAATAGCCTGATGGGGCGAGCTCTGAGTTCGCTATGCGAACTCGGGCATAGGCATCAGGTATTCACGCGTGGAGTTTGCGAAGCAAACTCCGTCGCGCTGTAATGGTTGTTGGAATGTCGCCAAACCATGCAACCAGCGCGCCAGCATTGCTGTGAACCTTAGGAGCTGACCTGCTCACCCTTGCTGACAACCTGAAGGGGTGAGCCTGGAGTTCGCGTTGCGAACTCTGTCTGTGCTACGCAAACTCGGGCATAGGGCGTTGCGAACTCTGTCTGTGCTACGGGAACTCGGGCAGGACGGTCTGTATGCAGGGACGCGGCCCCGCACCCCCTGAAAGAAATGCACACGATTCACTCGGGGGCCCTGACTTCTATCTCGAAGAGCTTCGGCCACAACTTCCCGGTGACGAAAAGCCTGTCGTTCGGCGCGTCGTACGCTATCCCGTTCAACACCCCCACCGGGCCGCCCCGGTCCCGGTTCTCCAGCAGTCCGGCAAGGTCTATCCAGGCACTCACTTTTCCGCTGACAGAGTCTATGACTGCAACCCGGTCCGTCCTCCAGACATTCGCGTACAGCTTCCCCCTTACGAACTCCAGTTCGTTGAGCCGAGCCACCGGGCTCTTCCCGTCCCGCACGGTGAGCCTGCCGGTCTCCTCCAGGCTTTCCGGATCGAGAAACCGCAGCTGCGCAGTGCCGTCGCTCATGACAAGCCGGCCCCCGTCCCAGGCCAGCCCCCAGCCCTGCCCGGCATAGTCGAACTTCCCGGTCACCGATAGCCCGTCTAAGTCGTAGATGAGACCAGTCCGGGAGAGCCAGGTCAGCTGGATGACCCTGTCGCCGACTACTGCCATCCCCTCGCCGAAATAGCGCTCCGGGAGCGGCCGCAGTTCCAGCACTTTCCCTGTTTCCAGGTCGACCTTCCGCAGGCTCGAGCGCCCGTGCAGCCCCGTGCTCTCATAGAGCACGCCTTCATGAAACGCCAGCCCCTGGGTGAACGCCGAGGGGTCGTGCGGGTATGCCTTCACCACCCGGAAGGACAGCACTTCCACTGCACCCGCGGGCCCCGCTCGCCCGTCCCGCTCTTCCGGTACCCGGGAACACGACACGGCGCAGAGCGCTCCGGCGGCGACCCCCGCAAGGAACGCAGGCCTGCGCCATCCTTTCACTCACTCACTCCCCGTAACAGCCATAACCCGCCCGCAGTCTTCCCGTCAGCGGCCGCCTGCCCGCCCATCCGGATCTCCGCGGGGATGGTCCGCCCCACGAGCGATCAGTCTCCTTCCTCTTCCTGCTCATCCTGCCACTTCTTTGCCTTGCCTGCCTTACCTGGCCCGTGCTTGAACTCCTGGCGGCGGACAACTTCCCTGTATATCTCGATTGCGAGCTCGTTGCCCCTCAGGCCGCCGTCCAGCATCTCGTTCACGTACGACCCGAGCTCGTCGAAGTCCATGCCTTTCCCGACGCCGTACGCCGCGGCCCTCGAAGCCCTCTCTATATCCTCCCCGTCGAGTCCCTCCTCCACGGCATTCAGGATGATATCTCTCGCATCGTTTACCGGGACTCCCGCCCTGGCTGCCCTGTCCAGTGAAAGCAGGGCGCTCTCCAGCATGTCCTCCTCCAGCCCCCGCTCCCTGCCTGCCCTCCTCCTGACCGCGGATGTCGCGTGCTTCAGGTCCTTCTCCCACCGGGCGCGCTTCTGCCTCTTCCAATTCGACCACCCCGGGGGGAGCTTTCTCTTCTTTGCGAGTCCGGGCGGCAGCTTCCCTTTCTTCGCCAGCCCAGGCGGGATATCGCTGGTCCAGCCTTTCTTCTCTCCCCTGTCCCATCCCGGCGGCCTCTTTCCACTGCCCCTTCTTCCTCCCCCGTGATCTTCGTCGTCTTCGTACTCCTTGTACTCCTGCTCGTCGTCATGCTCCTCGTCGGCAGCGCATGGCAGGCCGCCCGCCCCGAAGACCAGTACCGCAGCAGCCAGCAGGACCACCCAACTCCCTCTCCGCGTCACTCCCATGCCGTTCTCCTTCTCGTGCTACCGTCCGGCAGTGAGCCGGCTACCCCCGCCCAGCGGCATCGACGTTCAGGTCACAACCGCCCGCTTCCTCGATGCATCCGTCCCCGAGATGAAGAGCCCCTTCACCGACGGCCGCGCCAGGACGACAAGCGAGAACACTCCCAGCGCCGTTCCCAGCGGGAACGAAAGGCAGCAGAGCGCCGCGATCACCATGCAGTAGACGTGGCGCACTCTCCTGCATAGAGCACGCCCGGCAAGCAGGACCAGTACCGCAAACGCCCATCCCGCAAAGATAGCCCCGGCTCCCATGACAGCGAACATCCATCCCATCGCCTCGGGCGGAGGTCCATCCTCACCCTGCATGCTCTCCGGATGGATTATCATCATCACGCCTATAAGGAGATGCACAAGAAAAACACACGCCGCCAGCGCCGATACGCCCGCATAGACATAGTGCAGTGTGCCAAGCAGCTTGAGTTGTCGCTCGTCATTGTCCAAGATACAGACCCCCCTTCTTCTCCTTGCACTGCCCCTTTAGCGGCCCCGCTTCCAATCTCCCACAATATACCATATCAAGTGCCCCGGCGGGTTCGCTTCCGCGGCTTTTCCAGTACCGGGAATGTGCCCGCCTGCCCCTCACTCCTGGCAGCCCATGTCGGCCCCAGACCATAACAGGGTGCACCTCAGTCCTGGTAACACACGCGGGCCTGAGGCCATAACAGGATGCACCTCAGTCCTGGTAACACATATTGGCCTGCGGCCATTGCTCCCGGATCAGCCGCACGATCGAGTCTTTTGCCTCCTGGACGAAATGAGGCTCCGGGCAGACATCGGCCCCGCCCGTCCTGTATAGCCCGAAGTGCACGTGTGCCCCATCTCCGGGACCGTAGAGGTCTCCTATCGTCTCGCCCTGCGAGACCTGCTGGCCCTCCGTCACCGAGATGCTGTCAAGCTGCGTCTGCCCGTCTCTCTGGTCGTCCGTCATCGGCTCGAAGACATACAGCACCCAGTAGTCAGAGGCGTGGTCCAGCCTCACGCTCACCTGCCAGCTCCCCGATCCCTCGTTCTCGTTGAGCTTCACCTCCGCTATCACCCCGGCAGCCACCGCACGGAAGGGCACGAAGTGGCCCTTGCTGAAGAAGTCTACTCCCCTGTGCTCGAAGCCCCATGGAGAGGCAGCGCTTGTGCTGAACGCCTCGTTGATCGGCCCCATGTCGGATTCGCTCACATAGGGGGTCACCATCAAAATACCCTCGGACGCCCCAGCGTCCGGGGCCACTCCCACCCCCGGGGCCGTCCCTGCCCCGGCGTCCGCGTCCCCGCCGTCGTCACCTCCTCCGTTGCATCCGGCCACCAGCATCGCAGCCGCAACTGCGACAGCACCCAGCCCTCGAAACAACTTCATAGCGAGCGTCCCCCTTCCCGGCATCACAGCCCCGCAGTGCTCTTCTTGACTCTCCGCCCGGTCCTTTTTCTGCGCCTGCCCGCAGCACAGCGGCGCCTCGTAAACTTGAACACGTGTGCATTCCCGTCCTTCCCCGCCACCCTCAGGACACCAAGTTTCTTCAGCAGATACGTCACCCGCCGCACCTTTTCCACCGGCACCCCCATCGTCTCCGCGAGCTTCCTGTTCGTGAAGTCCTCCGGGCAGTCGTCCGGCAGCAGGACACGGAAGTCATCCACCTCGCGAAACACCTTCCTGTCCACGATCTCCACCAGCCTGCGGTCGATGATACTGACGCCCTTCCTGCGCCAGCTCCCGGCGCCGTCCTGGGCGCGCACCTCCTCCTCCTTCGTCAGCAGCACCTCCAGTTCCAGGTTCCGGCTGCCCAGCAGCGGCCATATCTGCGTGACCTCCCAGGCAATATCGAGGATGCAGCGACGCAGCGGGGACTTTCGCCTGTAGACCACCTTCCTGCACCGTGCGTCATAGACCACCAGGTGCTTCTCCACCGCGAGCGGGTAGACGACCCTGACCCTGTGGGTCTCGAGCAGTGCGCCCAGCTTGCGTTTCAGCTTCCAGAACCCGGACGTCTGTATCTCGACTACGCGCTTCCGGGCGCCCAGTATGTCCACCACGTAATCGCCGACTTGCTGCTCGCTCCGTGCCTTTCCCCTGAGATAGCGCTTCTTCAGCTCCGCGTGTATGGAGCTCTCGTTCATGAGCCCGATCTCTTTCCCCGTGCCCCTTCGCTCACTCACCGGAGATACCCTCGCCACACAATCGCAAACATTGCACGCCCGGTGCGCGCCTACCTCAGCCGCACCGCCACGCTGTTCGAGCTCACGGTCCCAAGCCAGTGCTTCACTCGCCTCTCGTCCGCGAACTCCGTCGGGAAATCGCGCTCCCGTACCTTCAGTTCTGCCCGTACGTCGTAAGGCCGGTCATCCGGTTCGAACCGCACGCGGCCCTCATCGCCCTTGTAGTACCCGTAGCCGACCATGTACCTCCGCGACAGCTCAAAATCCGCCTCCTCGTACACGCCCAGCACGCGGCCCGTCACCATCGCACCTGTCGCGTTCGCCGAAGAGTACACCTCGGGCCTCTCGACCAGTCTCAGCCTGACCATAGGCATCCGGTCGTCCAGAAGGGGTATCATCAGCGCTTCGGCGCCAACATTCCTTATCCTCAAGACGAGCTGCGGGCGCTCCTCATTCCTCGCAGCGTCCCTTACCGGGACGATCAACAGGCTGCACTGCAGCCCCCCGGACACCTCGCCCCACTTTTCGCCGGGCACTGCTTCCGGCGCCCTCCCCGTGCGGCATCCCGGGACCACCGTGGCACACAGGGCCGCAAGGACAAGCCCCAGCTGACAAGTCCTTCTCATCTGTCTCCTCCGTGGGCTGCTCCTACCGGCCCTGCATCACTTCTTCCATGGCCGCCAGCGCGGCCTCGATGTCCTTCCCGCTTATCCCGTAGTGCGTCACCATGCGAAAACGCCGCGGCGCCGTCCTGAGGAGAATAACCCCTTTCCCGGCCAGCCGCGCCGCGAACTGTTCGTCAGTCACCTGCTCGCTCTCCAGCTCCACATAGACGATGTTCGTCCTTCTCCAGCACGGGGTCACCGACAGTCCCGCGATGGCGGGCAACCCCTCCGCGAGTTTCCGCGCGTTCTCGTGGTCCTCCTCCAGCCTCTCGACCATCCCCTCCAGCGACACTTGTCCCGCCGCCGCGACTATCCCCGCCTGCCGCATGCCCCCGCCCAGCACCTTGCGCGTCCGACGGCATTCAGCGATGAACTCGCGCGACCCGCACACCACCGAGCCGACCGGTGCCGAGAGCCCCTTCGACATGCAGAAGCTCAGCGAGTCCGCGCCGCGGGTCAGTTCCCTGATGTCTATCCCGAGCGCCACGGCCGCGTTGAACACCCGCGCCCCGTCAAGGTGCACTCGGAGCCCGCGGCGCTTCGCAAGCGCTGCCACCCGGTCGGTATATTCGCCTGTCAGCGGTGAGCCGCTGCAGCGGTTGTGCGTGTTCTCCAGGCAGATCAGCCGGCTGCGGGGGAAATGTACGTCGACACCCCGGATGGCGCCCTCGATGTCCTCGAGTCGCATCGTCCCGTCGGCCTCGTTCGGTACCGTACGAGCATGTATCCCGCCCAGCGCCGACATCCCGCCGGCCTCGTTCAGGAAGATATGCGCCTGGTCCCCCAGGATCGCCTCCTCGCCGCGGGCGCAGTGAGTCAGGACGCACACCAGGTTGCCCATCGTCCCCGTGGGCACCAGCAGCCCCGCTTCCTTTCCGACCCGCTCGCATGCCGTCTCCTCGAGCCGGTTGACCGTCGGGTCCTCTCCGAAGACGTCATCTCCCAGTTCCGCATCGCGCACCGCCTCGCGCATCTCATCCGTGGGCAGTGTGACGGTATCGCTCCGGAGGTCTATCCTGTTCACCAGTTGTCTCCCTCGCCCCTGCTCACTTGCTCATGCACTACTCAGCTTCATCGAAGGCGGGCGGATAACGCACAGTGCCCGCGACCCCTTCCAGCGCCCCCGGCACCAGCCCCGCGGCCATGAAGGCCTCCTCCGGCACGTCGAATGGGGCTTTCAGCCCTCTTTCTCCCGCACGGACAAACCCGAAGCGAGGATAGAAGCCAGGGTGCCCCACCACTATCACGATTTCATGCCCCTGCTCCCTACATGCTGTCATGCCCGCCCGCACCAGATCCGAGCCGATGCCCCGTTTCTGGTACTCCGGGCAGACAGCCACAGGTGCCAGGGCCAGCGCGTCAACGCTCCCTCCCCCGGTCTCGATAGTGACAGGGCTGAAGAGGATGTGTCCCACGACCACGCCGTCCTCCACGGCGACCAGCGAGAGCGCCGGGATAAAGCCCGCAGAACTCCGGATCTTCTCCACCAGCCGGGCCTCGACTTTCCCTCCGAAGGCAAGCTTGTCCAACTCGCGGACCGTCTCATGGTCCTGCTTCATCTCACAGCGTATCATCGGTATCCCTCACCCGGCTGAAAGCCTCCAGCTTTTCCCCCTCGCCGCCACGGCACCATATCAGTCGGACTGTGGTGTATCCCCCAGCGCGACTCTGGCGGCCAGCAGCAATAACTCCGGCTCCACCCGCACCTTGTAGTCGGGGTTCACGTACTGGAACCTGATGACGCCGTCCGTCCCCACTATGAAAGCGGACGGCACCGGCAGGAGATGGTGCTTCTCCCCGGACGCTTCTTCCAGGTCGATGCCGTACTCACTGTAACGGACCAGCGTGCCATCGTCCACTTCAAAGGCGATCCCCATCGCCTTCGACCCGGCCATGCTGCTGTCCGACAGCAGCAGGTAGTCGATCTCCTGCTCCCGGATACTTTCCTTCAGCTTCCCCGGCCGGTCGGCACTGACGGCGATCACCTGGTAGCCCAGCTGCTCGAGCTCCCCCTGTATGCCTCTCAACTGCCCCAGCTGCGTGTTGCAGAACGGGCACCACCCCCCTCTGTAGAATATCAGCACCGCGGGCTTCTCGGCCACCGCCGCATTTACGTCGAACGGCTCACCATCCACTGTAGCCAGGGTCAACTGGGGCAGCGTGCTCCCGGTCAGCACCGGGCATATCCCATCCGCCGACCCCGGGACCGCACCGCGTCCCTGCTTCATCCCCTCGCTCCCGCCGGGCGTGCAACCCGCAAGCGCTATCGTAAGCACTGCTGCCAGGACCGCCCGGGCGCCCGTCTCTCCTCTTCCCACGAGCTTCACCTCCTCTCCCTCCTGCTCCCGCGAACCGCGGAACTCACTCGACATCTTCCCCTTCATCTTTTCTGTCTTTTGGGCTGTCTCTTTCCGCGATGAACTGCGCTATTGCTTCCCGCGCCTCCCCTTCCAGCTCCCCGGGCACTATTATCTCTCCCATCCCCATCTGGGATCTGAAGATGCCGTCGACTCCCCATTCCTCGAAAGAGTGCACCGTGACAGGGATCTCCCTTTCCTCGAGAAGTCGCTTCAGCGCCAGGGCCTCCATGTGGTTCTCATACACGTGTACTCTACCCATCTTCCCCTACCTCTCCTGCGCCATCCCTTCTAGGAATGGCGTAAACGGCATGGAGTCAACCCCTCTATCACCTCAACTTGTACGCCCACGAGACCACCGTAGCTGGTCGGCGCAGCGAACTCCTGCGCCATTCCTAACGGAATGGCATGGGCACCGGCTGCCTACTGCGAATCCTCCTGCAGTCCGCCTTTTCCACTCCATGTCTCCCGGGCCTTACTTCACAGCCAGGTGCAAGGCGGATACCCCCAGGCTGAGATGGCACCAATCCACTTTCGAGAAGCCTGCCTCCCGGAGTATCCGCGCAAGGTCCTGCGCAGTGTGGAACCTGCGCATCGTCGAGGAAAGGTATTCGTAGGGCGCTCTGGAACCGGAGAGGGCATATCCTCCTCTCCTCACGACCAGGCGAGCATACCAGTGAAGCAGCGCCCGCATCACTGAGGAAGGCGGCTGGCTCGTCTCCAGGTTCAGGAACCTCCCCCCGGGCTTCAGTACGCGGCGGAATTCCCTGAAGCAGGCGGGAAGAGCCTCCTTGCCCGTATTGAGATTGCGGGTGGCAAACGAGATGGTGACAAGGTCGAACGTGGCTTCCGCGAACGGGAGGCTGGCAGCGGCCCCGGCACACAGGAGCATCTTGCCCGGCGGGTGCTTTTCCCGAGCCTTTCCCAGCATGGGCTCGGAGAAGTCCAGGGCGACCACCACTGCGCCCTGCCCCATCCTCCTGCACAGCTCTGCCGCCGTCTCGCCGGTACCCGTACAGACGTCCAGGCACCGCGCCGGCCCCTCCGATGCGCCGCGGGCTGCAGCCCTCCTGCGCCACACCGAATCCAGGCCGAATGTGAGCACGCGGTTCACCCGTTCGTAGCAGTCGGGGATGTGTGCAAACATCGCCCTGACAGCCTGTGTCGATCTCACCATCAAGGGTTCGCAGCCTCCTATTCAGCGGTAAAAGTCTATCCACTGGACGCGAAGCATCTCCGGGTCCCTCTTGAGGACTGCCCGCGGTACTGTCACCTCGAAGTACCCTTCCTCCAGCGGGATGTTCCTGGAAGCGTCATCCTCCGTCACCATCACTGCGCTCATCCAGTAGGGGCTGGCTTCGGTGACCCGGGTCGTCCCGTCCGGCCCCCTTCCACCCTGGAACTCGCATGCCTGCCCGTAAGGCGCGCGGCTCAGGACAGAGCTGTCGAGATGGAACTCCCCGAACTGCACCGAGAAGGACTCAAGTCCCCGCAGGTGAAGGCGAAAGACAAGCCCGGAGGGCCAGCCCTGCGGCCCCGGCGAGACTGCCGCCCTGCCGATGCCGGACTCGCTGTAAACGTCCAGTATCACCGCTCCCTCCCGCGATCCCGCCTCGATACGGTCTCCGCCCTTTCCGGACCCCGTCAGCTCGACGGTCACGTCCCCGGCCGCGGGTCGTCCCTTCTCCCCCGACCCGGCGCATCCGAATACCGCCACTGCCAGCGCAAGGGCCGCGCATGCCCTCATATCCACGTCCTGCTCCCCATCAACGGGCTATTGACCGTGCTCCGCGATCCGCTTTGGTCGCCTCGCGAGCAGGTATATCAGGGCGCCCAGCCATCCCACGAGCACGATTACCAGTATCCACACTATCTTATCATTACCCTCGGCCGGCTCCTTCGTGGCACACTCGATCAGCATCCATATCCACAGGATCATCCCCGTGATGCTGATGAGAAACGCCGGGATCATTATCACCGCCATGCCCATGCCGAAGATCGGCACACCGCAGCTTACTCCACTGCTCACTGTCATCCTCCTTTCAGCCGAGGTCTCCGTTTCGAGTTTGTGATTTCAGCGCTCGGCTGCGCTTTCTTCACACGCGGTTGCCTCCCCGCGCATGCCCGCTCAGTCCCCGCCCCCTCGCCCCTCTACATCCCGCGGCGTATCAGCGATACCGCGATGACTATGCTGGCATCCGCAGCCGCGTGAGACAGCAGCGGCACCAGCAAGCCGCCGTGCGCCCGGTACACGGCCTTCCACACTCGTGAAGCGACAGTAAGCGCCAGGAATGCCGCGAAAAGCCACGGAGTATTGAAGAAGAATGCCAGGACCAGTATGTGGTACACCGCAAACACCGAATCATCCGACAGCGTTCCGAGCTTTTTCGAAGACAGGTGCCCGGTCCAGAAGAGAGTCTCCAGCAGCGGGTTGACAATGGCGAAGTACACTGCAAAGCGGACCCAGTTCCCGTCCCACAGCCCGAGGTAAGCGAGTGTCTGCCCCGTTGTCGGGCATGCCTTCAGGATCGCCCCACGCAGGACGTACGTTATGACACCCGCGCAGCATCCCGCGGCGATCAGGGCCAGCCCGGCCCTGGTGCTCCACCCGCCCCCCAGCCTCTTTGCTACCGGTGCCGCCCTGGCAAAGATGAGCACGACGGCCATCAGAACATGGTAGAGCCCGATGGCAAGTACCGCATTCTTGAACGCGTACAGCCCGACGAGGACCGCACACACTGGAAGCAGAAGAAGAAGATGGTCCAGCACGGATCTCATGTGTGCTCCCGCGACCAGTTCTTTACAGCAAGGGGCAACAGCCCCGCCTACGGCATTATAGCGTTGCGGGGACCAAACTTGAAGCAAATTGACGCATCCTGAAGCAGCGCGGCTTCCGGGCAGGAACCGGCGCCCCGGCCGGCGAGAAACGGCCGGGCACCCCAAGCTGCTTGACGGCAGCCGCACTGCTGGTAGAATGCAACCCAGGCAGCAGGCACGGGGCATATCCGGCCGGGTCAGTGTCTTGCGGTCTCGGCCTCGGAGAGGTGATGATGGAGACACAGCAGTTACACGCCAGGTTCACGGATTTCGAACTCCCCTCGTCGATGGAGCCACGTGACGCGACTGTCGCCATCCCGGTTTCCAACGGCATGCAGCAGAAGTACTTCTTCATGAACCTCAGGACCCGCAAGGGACTGACTGTCGATTATCCCAGGCGCGGCGGCCTTACGACCAGAGATGCCTACGCCTACCTCCACCACCTGTGCTCCTTCGCCATGAGGGAGGAAGACAGGGTCTTCCCCAGGCTGCGCACCATGTTCCGTAGGTATCACAACGGCATCTCCTTCATCGAGCTGCTCTACAAGGTGCTGAAACCCCATGGGATGACCTGCATCGGAGGCCAGAGATACCTTGTATCCCTCTGGTCTGCCAGTATCTATTTCGTCATCGACCTGAACAAGAGGACCATCGAGGTCCAGATGCTGAGCAAGGACAGGGACGAGGTCTTCTCGACATACCAGTACTTTGATGCGGTGGACGGAGAGACCTATTTTGCGACCCAGCTCGGAGACGATGAGCTCCACAAGCACGTCATGGAAGACATCCACTTCGACGTCCCCGTAGTCATCAAGAAATACAACTGGGCGTCCGACACCGTGCAAGAGATATGGAAGGGCCCCTTTGACACCGACACGCATTACATCTCCCTCAACAGGGACAGGAGTTACCTGGCACTGATCAATTTCGGGGATTTCTTCGATGAGAAGAAGAACCTGCTGCCTTCCAGGATACTCATACTGGATATGAAGACTGGAAAGGACTGGAGGATCGACAATACCGGCTGGTCTCCGTCCGCCCACATCGACTGGGACCCGGTCGATCCGGACACCTGCTACCTGTCCTGTCACAGCGGGGTCATCACGCCCGTTGACAGCCGCCTCAAGTTCTTCTTCCAGAAGGTCTACAAGTGGAACATATTCGGCCCGGCATCGGTGCACAAGTACAGGATGACCTCAAGGGGGCCCGAGAAGGCGGGCGTGTTCACCCACCCCGAGGTGTTCCGGCTGACCATACACAAGGTCTTCGTGCACCGGGGACAGAAGCTCCTCGCTTGCACGGGTTTCCCGAACTACATCTTCATTGCTGACGCGGACACGCTGGAGTTCATCAGGAAGGTCGAGGTGACCGAGAGCTGCGGCAGAGAGAGTGTTGTGGGAAGCCTGTTCCCCTCGCCTGACGGCGAGAAGATATGCCTGATCACCACGGCATCGTTCCAGATAGTCGATGTGGAGACCGGGAAGATCGACCTCGTCTACGGACTGGGCAAGATCCATGATCCGTTCAACCACATGACCAGTGTGAGCGATACTGCCTGGTAGGCCGGAGCCGGCTCCGGATGCCCGCTCCCGGTACGGCCATCATATCGAGATCCGCAGGCAGCCCCCGATCCTCGCAAGGTCCAGCTTTTCCGATATGCCGCGGCACAGGGTGATGGGTATTCTCATCCGGTGAGGTCCTCCATCTTCATGCCCAGGATCTCCGCGACCCTATCCAGTTCCGGCCTGATATCAGCATGCACGAGAGCGAAGTGATGGCAGACTCCCACCGCTGCGATACTCTTGAAATAGCTCTCCAGCGATGTGCACGGCTTGAAGACTGTGTGCTCAAAGCACACCGGCAGCGGGTCCATATCGACAGATTCGCCGGAAGCGACCCGCATCTCGTAAGCCTCCGGACCGCGGTAGAACGTGAGCAGGGTCACAGGACCCGGGCTCGTGATGAATTCCGGGGTCACCCCGTAGCGAGGTGCACCGGGGATCCCGCCGAAATCGATATACTGGGTCCTTCGCAGCTTCGGGCGGGTGTTCGCCTTCGCCATGTTGAAGCCCGCGGAACCGCCTTCGTGGCCCCCGAGGACCCAGTTCTTCTCCTCGTCAAAGCCCAGGTTCTCCCAGAAGTGCACCGGCTTGCCCGTGATATCCTTGATGATGAGTCCTGCTACGGCTACTGACAGGTCGCCTTCAGACGTGACCACCATCCCCTGGTCTATCAGGCGGGCCATGCCCACGCAGGGCAGGGCACCCGTGTGCGAGATCATCCCCGACGAGAAGTCTACTCCCAGTGCATCTACCTTGCGTTTCTTCGCCAGCCGCTCCAGCGCCAGCGCCTCCCGGGCAGACTGCTCCACTTCTTCTGCCGGCGGCTCCACCACCTCGTACTTGTCGCACAGTTCCCTGACCAGGCTGTCCGTGTCACTCCCCGATACCGCCTCCATCTCCTTGACCAGGTCGATGATGTAGAGGTAGTCGATCCTGATCCCCGTCTGCCCCATCATCTTCGTCTCGTCGGGCAAGGTGTCGTACATCGGCACTCCCAGGCTCCGGTGAGGAAGGATGCCCACCAGCTTGCCCTTCAGTCCCCGCACCGCCTTTGCCGCCCGGGCGTACTCACCTATCTCCCCGAGCGCCCGTGGGTCCTCCAGCCCGCCGAAGACGAAGCCAGATCGCAGATCCGGCTTCATCCTCTTTATCGTCCCCGGGAGCTGTACCGCACTGTTGTTCCCCCACGAGCGGCCCGCATCGGTGAGGTCCATCTCTGCGGCAAACGTGTCTATCCCCTGCGACTGGAACAGCACGGTGAAGACGTCTCCTATCCCCTCTATAAACGCGATGGACATGGCATCATCCACATAAGTGGCGTGGTACATGAGGGCAAGGTCGATCCCTTCCTCCCGCATCGCCTTCCCTATCCGCGCGGCATCCCCGGCATTACCGGCCAGCCCCGGATAGACCACCTGCGCCTCGGTTTCCAGTGCGCGCGCCAGGCGCCTCGCATCCTGCTCGATGCGGCCGGGAAGCTCCTTCATCCCGGTCTCCTTCCAGTACTGCTCGATCCCCCCTGCAAAAAGTCCGATCCTGGGCTTCATCCTTCCTTCCTCCTCCTCCGCGTGCCCGCTTCCCCTCACCACCCGCGCCCCGTCCCGGACGATTATATCACCCCCGCCTCATCAGGGCCAACGTCCCCGCCGCCAACGGCCCTGAACCGGCCGCATGCGGACGGTTTCCGCCCCCGGCCAACGCCCTGCGCCAGTTGCCGTCCCGGGCTCAGCGGCCCTGCTGGAGCTTGGTCAGTTTCCCGTCTATCGACTCCAGTGCTTTTATGATCTCGTTCAGGCCCTTCTTGACGATCACGAATATTGCACCGATCCAGTAGACCAGGATCACAAACAGGACGAGTTCCACTATGCCGATAGTCATCTTGCCCCCCTTTCCATCTCAGTCCGGACAACTTTCTCCGCTGCGTCGCTCCTCAAAGAAGAACATCAGCCATACAAAAGACAGGATGAAGATCAAGCGCTGCCATATTCCCGCATACTCCGCGACATTGAACATGAGGAACGACAGGAACGTCGCGCTGACTCCTGTCATCACCGCAAGCATCCGCCTCTTCGCTGTGACCTCGACAAAGGCCGCGGAGACAGCGAACACTGCAAAGGAGAACCCGCAAGCACTCGAGAACAGCGAGTGCAATCTATCCTCCTGGAGATCAAAGGGAACACCAGCCTTGATGGGAGCATGTTGGAAGACCGCCGTCAGGATAAGTGATACTCCAAAGATAGTCAGTATTATCCTGTGGAACCAGTATTCCCGCAGCTTGGCCCAGCCCCCGAATATGCTGGCTGCACCCAGCAGGACGAAGATGATGTTCATCACCCATGCATTCGGGGCGCTCTGAGCTCCCAGCTGGCTGGTCGTGTTCTTCACTATTGAGTAACCAACCACACTGAAACGGGGGAGAGCAAATATCACTGCAAGCATCAACACATACACTGGCAACAAAACACGTACCTGTTTCACGTGGCGTGTCACTCCACCTCCTTCACTTTTTGCCTGCAACGCACCGCGCACGCACTTTCCCAACCTCCAGGCGGGTTGCGCGACGGGGCGTATATCCCGCACCCGGGACCGCGCTCTTGTACCCCGTGTCAGCCCGGCATGTCTTTCAGGGCATCCAGGATCGCCCTGCGCAGGTCCTCCGGGACATCGGTGCCGATCCTGTGTTTCCTGCCGCTCTTAAGCTCTATCTCGACAGCATGCCAGCCGGACACGTTGTACAGCCACCCGCCAGGGATCATGTGGATACCCCAGCCACAGTACCAGCGATTCTTCACAGCCCTGCATGAATCAATATTCTTCAGCCTGAATCTCTTGCGGATGATACCCGGGCCAAAACGTATCTCCAGGGCGTCTTCATCGATCTGCACAGTGAGCGTGCAGAAGAGAGCGAGGATGGCCATAACGATCACCAGCGCGATGATACCGGCCGGGTCAATACCCTCGGCAAGGGCCACATACACACCGGCCACGCAGACCAGAGCAAGTGTGATCAGGATGACGTACCCTGGTTGAGTGTGGGAATAATGAGTTGCCATGTTATCTCCTGATGTGCGCGATGGCGCACAGCGTTCCCGGGCCGCCGCATCGGTACTCCGGCCTGGCGCAACGAGGCGTCCCGGGCCGGGGCCGGCGGTACGTCATCGTGCGCCGTTGCCTGAGGTTTAACTCCGCACTGCGATTCCCTGGCATCATCCTCCGGACAATAGCTTGCGATTTCTGTACAGGTACCACAGGCCCCAGGCGCCATACACAGTAAGAACTGTGAAGATCATCGCGTAAGAGGCGTAGCTGGTGAAACTGAACCCCGGTGTGCCTCTCGCATATAGTAGCAGAAACATCGCGACCACCGGCCAATGAACCGTGATCGCCAGGGCACCTGCCATGGCGAATACTCCCCACATCTTCTTCAGCCACAGGCCTGCCAGGCCAAGCGCCAGAAGAGGAATATAGATGATCGTGTCCCCGGCTCCGAACCCTTTGTTTACCGCGACTCCCATCTCACCGACTATGTCCTTTGACTCTTTCAGGCCCATCGAGACTGCAAACTCATAGTTGATGATAGCCATTGTTTGCCCCGATATGAGTATCAAGAGCAGCAACATCCCGACGATTACCAACACCCAGAAGCCGAAGGTCCTTCTGTCACTCATAGCGGCAAACTCCCCCCATTAACGATCCAGCGATGACGGCTGACGTTTCGATGCCCACGCACCCGCCGGCACACACCTCAGGGCGTTAGCCTCATCGGCACCGGAGCCTCGAGCCCGTTGATGGCTGACGTCCCGGCACCCCGCAGCATCCCGGTCACATGCGCGTCCACAACTATCACTGCCCGCGACGATCTACTTCCCGAGCTTGACGGCCGTACCGTAGGCCAGGAGTTCAGCCGCACTGCCGATGACGCTGGTGGTCATGTAGCGGACATTGATGATCGCATCAGCCCCCAGTTCCTCAGCCTGAGCGGTCATCCGGTCTGTAGCCACCTTGCGAGCCCGGCCCATCATCTCCGTATACTCAGTGAGCTCCCCGCCAAGAACCAGTCGCACAAAGGCGGAGAGGTCCTTTCCCAGCCAGATGGCGAAAATAGTGTGTCCCTTGACCAGGCCCAGGGCCTCGGTGACATCGCGGCCAGGGACACTCTCAGAATTCACCAGCAAGCCCCGGAATTGCGACTCGCCAGGCGGCAACTCCTTTTCACCAGTCTTGTTCTTCCCCTGTTCGAGAGCGACCGTCACCAGGACGAGCAGGATGCCGCCCAGAAGACAGAAGACTGCAGCCCTGAGCCACCAGGGCATAGTGGGGTCGTCGGTAACGATCACATACCAGGGCGTCCCGGCGAATATTGCAGTAAAGATCCCCAGCACGAAAGCCACAGAACCGATCAGTCGCAGTATCTTCATCATCCCTCCTTTCTCAGCAACCCACAATGTCAGCTGACGTTCATCCCGGGGCTTCATGCCCCGGGGGCTCAAACCGGCTGTTCTCTGCCGTTATGGACATATGCCTTCTCATGCCGCCCTCTTGCTGCTTCTCCTGTAAAGCAGCATGAACACCAGGCCGGACACGAAGCCCCCGATGTGCGCCCACCAGGCAGGCCC
>SDBT01004796.1_pt1 | contig 22866 bp, 20 predicted proteins | sample 2277101 | NCBI WGS metagenome assembly SDBT01 (sample SAMN10404973, study PRJNA504765) | marine sediment metagenome | isolation source: marine sediment core GS10_PC15, 103 cmbsf | place: Arctic Ocean: Southern Knipovich Ridge | collected 2010 | reverse complement strand
CTATTAAAGTCCATGAATTCAAAAGCGCCAAATTTAGTTATAATAAGCTGTAATATCTACGTGATACCATTAAACGAAAACTTTTATTTTTTGTACCCATACACAAAATATAGGAATTAATCTTATTTTAGATATTTTAAAAAAAACTTTTTTTTTTTCATAAAGAATAGATAAAAATTGAAAAGAACACTATTTACCCTAATCAAATAAGAATTTTTTTTTAGATAAGGTATTACTTACTTAAAAATATAATAAAAAGAAGAATTAAGACAAACTAGGATGTAAAATTTAATATAAATTATTGGGGGTATAAGAGTTTAAATGTTCTAACAGACCAGGATTATTTTCTCTTTATATTTACAAGATTTATCAAGTCATCTATTAAATATGCTTCTATACCAGCATTTTTGCCAGTCATAATATCTTTTTCTAAATCCCCAAAATAAATCATTTTATCTTTTCCTATTCTATAATGGTTTATAATTCTTATAAGTCCTTCCGGAGCTGGTTTCCAACTACTTACATCTTCCCTCCCTACAACGAAATCAAACTTTTCATATACACCAACTAATTTCAAAGATTCAATTATAGTTTTTCTCATATTTAAAGACAAAATAGCGAACTTAGCTCCTTTGATTACTCCAAATAGTTTACATTTTTTAAGAAAAAATATTGTTTCTTCGATTGGTTCATTATTTTTTATATTTTTAAATTCAAATTGTTTTATTATATTAAAGAAATCCTCTAATACTTGTCTATCCTTTAACTCTACTATTTTGCTAAGACAAGCCGAAATACTTTCGAAATCTCTATTCTCGTCATATATTTCTTTGTATTTATTGACTAAGATTTCTTTTAATGACATCCAATCTGCTGTTAATCTCACGATTGTACCATCTAAATCAAAAATAATCACTTTTTTATTTTTAAATGATATACCCTGCTTTATTGTGTTATTCATTAATTTATAACCGTCTATAATATAATGCTTCATATCCTAATTTGTGAAAAGGACATGCTTCAATGCACACTGAACATCCAGTAGTTTCATAAAAATATTCAAAACATTTGTCACTATCAATTCGAGTGATAGTACCATTTTCATTAACAAGGGGATTTTCAAAAATCGCTTTTACTGGGCAAAAATGAATGCATTTTCTGCATTTCTCACAATACTCAGATATTTCAAATTTTTCCTCTTGAACTTCAGGAAGTGGTCCCGCATTTATTGTAAGCATAGATAATCTTTGTCTGGGACCAAATTTTTTTGTTATTAAAAGCCCTTGTTTTCCTATGTGCCCGAGCTTGGCATTAACTGCCATCGCAGGATAAAGAATAGGTCCTCCTAAGGGATGACAAGCAATCACTCTATATCCTTTAGATCGAATAAAATCAGCAAGTAAATTTGTCGCAATACCTAATTTGGCGTAAATATTTAAAGATTCTAAACCAGCTGGTGGCTCAGGTGCCGTATTTATGGCATCATAATTCATTTCCATTCCTAAAACAATTCCATTCTCATATAATAAATCTATTCCACCAACGTAATCATTCTGAAACATTAGATTCTCATCAACAGGAGCAAACCCTATAAGGTCTATACCTAAAGATTTTGCTTTTTCGATAATTTCTTCCCAAAATTCTTTTGGAGTGAATTTAGTATCACCTGGGGGAATTTTAATTTCTTTTTTATAATCCAACTTTGCTTTTTTAACACTCTTAAATATTTGGGGTATAATACTTTTCGCCTTATCTGCTAAAGGCCCACTAAATAAGGAGATATCAAATTTATTCAATTCAATTATATTGGCTATTAATCCCTTTGATTTTTTTAGCAATAAAAACACTTTTCAATTAATTATATGCTTTAATCAAATTATTGTTAAAAATATTTAGGTTAATAAGTGTAAAATTTTAGAATCAAGAATAAATACATACTGAGATTGAAAATTTCAATCCTAAAGAAATAGAAATTCCTTTAAGTATTAATTACCATCATGGGAGAAAGACTTGGTGTTTAGATATAGAACAGAAGATATTGCAGAATATATCAAAAAAACCTATAATAAAAATCCAATAATTCCAAAGAGATGGTTATAATATCAAAAATTTAACCCTAATCCATGGCATACTTCTTAGTCCATGCGGCTGCTTTTGAATGGAATTTCTTCTGAGCCCTGAAATATTGTTCTCCCGCCTCATGGTTTAAAGGATCCCCAGGGTTAAAGAATGGTGGTTCAACATGCATCATTCCCTTGAGTGCTTCGATAATATTAGTAAGCGTCTTTGACGGAGTCCATCCACTGGCGCCTGTTGAAGCGTCTACTTTTCCTACTAAGTCTGGATTAATCAAATCTAAACAAATATTAAGTTTCCCTGGTGGAATAGAAGAATCAATATTAGGGTGCCACATTAATGTAACAGCATAAGCATAGGGTGGTGCAAAAGGATAGTTCTCAGGGAATTTAATTTCAAAGATGAATTTACCATCAGCATAAGCATTTCCTTTTTTTCCAATGATAGTTAATCGCAGATGATCAATACTCCTACCCCATGGTTCTAAGATAATAGAAGGATCATCCTTATAGGCCTCAAGGGCTTCAGTATAGTCTGTTTCCTCTCTCACATTGCTTCACCTAAATAATTATTTTGATTTCTTTAAATTGTAAAAGATAATTTAGTTTAATTTTATAAAATTATTGATTGATTATTTAAAATTTTTCACAACAAAATTATATTACGATTTTTAGTTGTAAAAATTTTGGGTTAATATTCTTGTGGGGTAAACATATTTGAAGTTTTCTTAATCAAAAACCAATAAGAATGTTGTACACAAAAACTAAGAATTATTTTTATACTCATTTTGTATTCTAAATCAAAAAAGCGTAAAAAATATATTAATTCTATTATTACATTAATTTAAAAACCCCTCTTAACTCAGACTGGTAGAATACTTAAAAAAATAAGCCAAAAGTGCTCGGCTGTAGATAAATATCGCGTACTAAAGCTAAGTGCTAATGATGTTACGTCAGCAGGACACCGAGATGTCGCTGGATCAAAGCCGGCAGAGGGGACCATTTATTTTCATTTTATTTGGGATCTAAGACTGGTCTTGAAAATATTTAAACATTTTAAATAAATATTTTTAACATTTTGAATCAAAATAAATCTTTTTGACATATTTACTTTGCTTTAAATATTTATTTTCATCACATATTAAGAGATTAACTTTTATATATGAATGAGTCTAACTAGGGAGTGTTAAGAAATGAAATTTAATACAATTGTTTTCGTTTCATTCGAGAATCATTATGCTCCATGGGGGGGATTAGCAGCTGTAATGAAAATGTTACCTCCGACTATGTCGAAAACAATTAAAACAGTTCTAATTTCTCCTCTTTTTTCAAATATCAATCGAACAAAAAAATCAATTGATACTCAGAAATTAAAACAAACTAATCTCAAAGACCAAGTATTATATAAAGGATTTAGACACATTATTAATTTATGGGAGAGTACTGAATATTTAAACTTTAAAGATTACTCGATTTTTTTAGTTAAAAGTGACAAATTCTTTTTATCTGGTAAAAATCCATACATAGATACGTGGCGGTTCGATTCTCTTATCCATGATTCATATTTTTTCTCAAAATCGATCCCCATTGTATTAAAATTAATTCAAGATGATTTTTCTCCTCCTTATTTATTAAATTTGCAGGATTGGGAAACTTCTCTTGTTGCTGATCTCATGCCATCAGCTATACCTCATGAATGTGTTCTAACACTTCATAATCCATATGATGAATATCTTTTTAATGATCCTCAGGGGCGCACAATTCTTCAGTTTTCTATTCCTAAAATGCAAGGATTGTCAACAGTTTCTGAGCATTTTGCCTTTGAATTGAATCATGATATTTTAATTCGTGATGTTCTCTTTCAAAAACTTAGGGGTCAATTTCAAACATTACCGCCTATTGGAATTAATAATGGTAATTTTGTAAAATTATCATTTCCAGAAAATATGTCAAATCATAATGAAATTCTAAATGAAAAATTGAAAAATCGAAGAATTTTTAATAAGCTGTTAAAAGAAAGTAAAGATCTAACTCCCAAATGGGGAAATAAAATAAACTTGATCAAGGGTGATGTACCTATTTTTCTAATATTTGGACGCGACGCACCTAAACAAAAAGGATTTGATGTTGCCGCTACTGCAATATATAAATTATTAAAGAAAAAAAGAACATCTTCAGCATATTTTATATTTACCCCCGTTCCAAGTCAATACGATCTGATTAATTTAGCTTATTTAGAAGATTTGTGTAGAGAATTTAGCAATAATGTTATGGTTTTTCCATTTCGTTTATCTAAAGGATATGAGGAATTACAAAAATCAGCGAATTATATAATAATGCCTTCTTATTATGAACCTTTTGGAGCAGCGCATGAAGGTTATGCTTCAGGTACACCTGTTATCGGGAGAGCTACTGGAGGCTTAATACAACAAATTTGTCCTAGAAATTACGAGTCTCTTCCTGAATTAATTCAAAAATATGTGGGATGGTACCATAATGATGTAGCAAAAACAACAGGTTATTTATATAGAGAAAATCCAAGCACAGAAACGGCTGAAAATTGGAAATATCTTTTTTCTACAGACTTTTCAAAAAGACGCTCAATTCAAGAACCTGTTGATTGGCGAAATCCTATTTTTTGGTCTATGGTAACTGAACTTGAAAATGTCTTAGAACAAGCAATTATATTATATAACGAAAAAAATAAAACTTCTTATTGTGAAATGGTTTTAAATGGATTAAACTTATTCAAGAAGTATTCATGGGAGAAATCCGCTGAGCAATACAGAAAATTATTATATAAGATCTAGAAATCCTAAATTAAATTTTTTGTTGGTTTGACATTTTAAAAATTAGATAGATTAGGGATAATAGACAAACAAATAATAGAATGTTTAAATCATATCCTAGGATAATGTCGAATCTTTCTTCTAATGATTTCTCTATATAGGTTATACCTGTAGAAGTTAATTGAACTATTACATCATTTCCATATTCCAATCGCACTTTCTTGGGCTTATCTATAACTGGTATAGAAAAGGTGGTTGTACCGTTTACCCACACTAGTTCATTAAATACAACAATTCCATCAGTATCATAGATTTTCAGTGTAACTTGTTGGGAATAAATGTATTCATTTAACGGTTCATTTTGATCTTCTATTGTGACCATTAAATTATTACTATTACCATCAAAAGCACATTTTGAGATTATATATTTTGGTAAATAGTCATTATCAAACCATGGAAAAATTAACCAATCTAATGAGTCATTAACATTTTCCTCAAGTGCTTTTTGCAAATCAGATAATAAAGCGATTTTGAATTGATTTTGTTCAAAGAAGGTCTTTAATCCTAATAAAAAAGTTTCTTGCCCTAATGTTCTACTGATTTTCTCAAATACTAAAGGAGTTTTATAATATGAAATAAATTCATAATTAAAATTATTTTTAATAATTTCATATGTAGATTGATTTAATTTTGAAGGAAGTTGCTCTTCTGCAAAGTATGTCCTTACTCTATCATAATATTTAGTCCTTTGAAAATATTCCCAATCATTATATAAAATTCTTGCATAATAATCGGTAGACCAAGAGGCTAATCCTTCATCCAAAAATCCCCAATCTATCTGATCAAAACCTACTAAATTGTACCACCATTGGTGAGCAACTTCATGAACTATAACATTTTCTAATAGTTGTTTTTTCATATATAACGGATAATTATAATTATCGATTACTTCAGAGATATATACTTGAGCAGGATATTCCATACCTAAATAAGGAGAATATCCTTCTACAATATTAAGTGTCGAATATGGGTAAGGTCCAAATGTCTCATTAAAAAGATTCAAAGCGTTCACAGCAGATTCTACAGCGTGATTTTCCCAAATGTCGCTTGATTTTGGAAGGTGATATGCAGAAATATTAATTCCGTTAACAATTGTAGATTGAATTTCATAGTATCTTGAAGTAGCAAATGTTACTTCCCTCACAGGTAATTTAGCATCAAAATGATAAACCGTTGTTGTGCTTTTTTTCGTTTCTTCAATCAATTCTCCAGTTGCTACTATTATCATTCCATCTGGCGCCTCGATGAAGAGATTATAGTAAGCCATGTCGTGATAAAATGGATCACATGAGTCAAGGTAAGGATCTATATTCCATCCATCATATTTATCATAAACGCTTGGCATAGGATAAAAGCTAGTAAATTTATAGATTCGCGATTGCTCAACACCATCAGATCCATGAGAATTTGCTCTATCATATCCGCCATCGGGGATAATAGAATTGAACTCAATTTCAAAAAATGCTTTTTGATTAGGTTCTAAGCTTGTATCTAAATCAACCCATAAAAGCTGGGCAGCTTCATTTACGTCATAAGATAACGAAGTTTTGGGTAAATCTACACTAGTAACATTCAAAATCTCAATACTTCCCATTCTATTTTCGTATTGCATACCTGATAAAAAAAGGTGAAACGGAATTCTTGTAAAATTAATGTCATCGTTATTATAATAATTAACACTCAATTTTCCAGTAAGACTCGAAGCAGATTCATCAAAAATGACTGATAGGTTATACCGAGAGAAATCTTCACTATTAAGAGAAAATTTTGGAATTTTTTTTGATTCCCATTCTATATTGTTTGAAAACTTTTTAAACTCATGTGAATTAGTTGGAGGATGTTTTATAAAAACGGCACCACTAAAACATAGATAAAAAAAAAAAATGATAAGAAATATTCGATTTTTATTTTTTATTTTAGGCACCAATGCATATAAGGATTCAATTATTATATCTCTAATTTTTTTTATTCGATGTTTAATCTAGTTCACTGATTTTTTCTGATTATTACTCCAAAACAATAATTATTAATTAAAATGGTTTCCCTGAATTAAATTGATTCCAAAACTTATTATTTATAATGATCTTATTTTTTATTATAAGATAAATAAATGCTTAGATATATTAAATAGAGAGAGTTGCAGAATAAAATAGGATTATAGTAAAGCTTAAGGTGTCAAGAAACTTATGAGTGAGAATAAAAACGATTATGACCAACATGAATTGGAAAAAATTCGCATGAGAAAGATAAAAGCAATGATGGAAGCAAAAAAACGAAAAGAAGCGGCTCAAGAAAGGGTTGTTTCTATTTCTGAAAAAATTGATTTTGTTTTAAGAGTTGTATTAGCTCCAGAAGCCTATAATTATTTGAATAACTTAAAGAACAACGAACCAAATGTGTACAAAATAATTCATAATGAACTTATAAGTCCAGATGTAGTACAAAGTATTGACTATTTACTTTATATAATAAAAAATAGAGGAGGCATTCCAAGAAAGATCCCACTTGATGCGATTATATATTTGGAACGGAAAGTAAAAGGTATTAAAAGTAAAATAAAAGTCAAACGGGGGGATAAGATGATGGATTTAAGTTCCTTCCTTACTAAGGAATGATTGAAATTTTAAGGTAATCTCGTAATCAAATCTTCTTTATAATTTCAAAATAGATAAAACCATCTTAAATTTTTTAAATAATAACTCTGGTAAACGAAAGAATAACAAAAACTGAGTTTTAAAGAAATTTTTCAAAGATAATCCTATTGTTCTCTTCCAGAAATTATTGCTACTACTTCCCATTCATTATTAGGATAAGAATTTGCTTTTATATCAAAAAATTGAAACGCAAAAGGTCTACCAAATATTTGTTCTACCATGAATCCAAAAGAACTTATAGCAAAGATAAAAATTCTTTTCAAAATAGATTCAGTATTAGTTTCGATATTTAATTCCTTTACGACATCTTCCACCACTCTAACTTCTTTCTCATTATAATGATACTTGAATACTAATTTAAAATCAACGGGAGTTGGTGCAAGCCCCTCTGAGAATGTTAAACCCCGTTTTCGAAAATGGAAAAATGAATTTAAATAAAAAGAAAATATTTCTTTATGGTGATCCAATAAAAGATTTGAGATTCGAAAACGATCTTTATATTGTGGCCAGTAATTTTGCATTAATTCCAGAAGCCTAGGATAATTCTTGTACTTGTTTTCACTCTCTTTTTTTAAATAATTGAGTAATTGATTCTTAAGTGGTTTAAATTCAGATTCCTGACCGACTCGGAATATGAATTTTCGAAAGTTAACACTCATATCTCTAAAGATTGAAAATATTGTTATAAAAACAATTTACTAAAATGTTTATTTTTCTCTATGATATTTTGATAATACTAGTTCTATTATATTTTACTAATTTTTTTAGGAAATTAGGATTATTTAAATATTTTGATAAACTTAATAGGAATCTCAATTTTAATAACTATTATGGTTGATCGAGTAATCCTTATTTTCACAGAGAAGTACCAGAACTACAATTTTGGAAAAGATCACCCTTTAAGACCTTTAAGGCTTAAACTTACCTATAGTTTGATGGAAAAATTAAAACTTTTAGATCACAACAGACTTAAACTATTGAAACCTCAATTAGCTACTCAAGAACAGTTAGAACGAGTCCATTCACCAGAATACGTGGAAATTGTTAAAAAATTAAGTATCAATCCAGAAGACAGAAGTCTTCAACCATATTTATTTGGGTTAGGTCCTGGAGATAATCCAATATTTAAAGGAATGTATGAAGCATCTGCTTTAATATGTGGAGCAAGTATTATAGCTGTAGATACAGTATGGAAAAAAGAAGAATTTAAAATTGCTTTTAATCCCGCAGGAGGACTTCATCATGCTATGAGTAATAGAGCCTCTGGATTTTGTATTTTTAATGATATTGGAGTTGCAATAGGACATCTTAAAAAATTACAACCAGATATTAGAATTGCTTATTTAGATATCGATTGTCATCATGGAGATGGCGTTCAATGGCTATTTTATGATGATCCTAATGTTTTAACCATATCTTATCACCAAGATGGAAGAACTCTCTTTCCAGGCACAGGAAATATTAATGAAATTGGAGAGGCTGAGGGAAAAGGTTTTTCTATTAACTTTCCACTATTACCAGGGACAAGTAATAAGACTTTTTTGAATCTTTTCCGGAAAACAGCACCAAAAATATTAGAAACTTACGCACCAGATATATTAATAACTCAACTTGGAGTTGATATGCATTTTAATGATCCTTTGACGCAAATGGGACTTTCAATATCAGTATATCGAGAAATAGCTCAAACAATGAAAACTCTTGCCCAATTATACTGTCAGAATAAATGGGTTGCCCTTGGAGGAGGAGGATACTTAATGACAGTAGTCCCAAGAGCTTGGACCTTATTTTTGGCTAAAATGCTTGATGTAGATTTAAAAAACGAATTGCCTCATGAATGGATGAAAGAAGTTAAAAATAGTGTACCATATGAGGATACTCCCTATTTATTATGGGATCGAGGTGAAAAAATAGAAGTTCAGATGCTTTCACACCCTGAAATTACAAAACAAATTATAGAGTACACAAAATCTCTTATTAAAATATCCAATGAAAAGTATCTGCCAAATTTAGTTAAAACTTAGAATGCTCCTGGCAAATTCTATTTTGGAAATTATTTGATAGAAATTTATAATTCAAATATTAAGCTCTAATAAAATTAGTTCCAAATTATTTTTAACAGAGGTATAGAAAAGATTTTATTTTATCATTTAAATTTAGATTTGATTATAGAATAGAAAATCGATCTGGATAAAAAGAATATCTTTAAAATAAAAAGAAAAATTCAACAATCCTAAAATTGATTATTTTTATAATTTTGTGTGTTATGATAAGAAAGGAGTAGTAAAGGACCGGAAGCCATGAAAGTTTAAAAGTTTAAAAAGAGGAGACGTATTTATATTTATCTAATAACAGGGTTAAGGGTTTGCCCCGAGAAACCGAAATAGTTTCGCGATGAGGTATTTAGCCGATTTAACGGCATTAGGTATAAGAATATATTTTTTCTCATGGTAATCCGATCTTTTTTTAAACAATATATAATGAATTTTTTTCATTTATAAAACTTCCTTTTTTCACGTGAAAAAGTTGACAATAGTTTCGTGTTTTTTAGATAATGACAGGATCTTTAGGGACATGAGTTACTTGTTCGCATTTTTCTTTTCCTATTATAATATCATCTTCTAATCTAATACCCCATTTTTCTGACCAATACAAACCTGGTTCATTTGTATATACCATATTCTCTCTAAGTTTGTAACTTTCTGGTACTTTCCAACTTATTCTAGCACCAATATCATGAGTTTCAAAACCAAGCGAATGACCTAATCCATGAAAAAACAATTTTTCATGATCATAACCCTTTTCAGCTAAATACTCACGACACTTCTTAGCTACCAAGAAATTAGGAGTTTCATCAGTAAAATATTTATTAGCAACAATTTTTGATTCATACAGATGTTGATATGCTTGTAAAAAATCACTTGTAGGTTTTCCATCGATCCAACATGTCCAAGTTATATCTGAGCACATTTCTTTAATTTGTAAGCCTGTATCGATTAATAAGACACCGGATTTAATTTTTTTATTAGAACTATTATGATGTGGATCTGCTGAATGAACTCCCGACGCCACAATACTTTCAAATGCAGGTCTGCCTAACTTCAAATACTCATAATGTAATTTAGCTTCTACTTCCTTTTCGGTCATACCAATTTTAATCCAGTTTAAAACTGACTCTATTATTTCGATTGTTATTTTGCACACATTTCGTAAATCTTTTAATTCCTCTGGAGACTTGACACTTCTAAGTTCATATATTAAAGGAGCTGCAGAAAAGAATTCAGTTTTTGGTGTTAATTTTTGCATAGAAAAATAATCTCCAGTACGAAGATAGTCTGCGTACGCTGTGCTTTCTGAACTTAGGAGATTTTCTCCAAAATTGAGTGCTATACGTGGTTTATTAACAAATGAAGTTAATAAAGGCACTAAATCTTCGGTTGATCTATAAGAAATTACATCAGCTTTTATTCCCATTGTTTTAAGGGATTTCTCAATCATATTTGCTTCCATCTCAGCAGAAAGTATTTGATGCTTTCCATTTGCTGCAATAAATATGTAATGACGAGCATGAGATCTAACACCAAGCAAGAACTGAGAATTTACATCGCTATCTTCATTACAAATTATTAACCAGCCATCTGCATTTATTTTTTGAAGTATTGCTTGAGCTTTTTCAAATTTATTCATATGTCAAATCATTAAATGGTCTCTAATTAATTTTATTAAATAATTAATTTCTATTTATATTCAACTAAAAACCTGTTTAATCAATAGGTATTATAAAATACTTACTACAGATGGCTTAATGTCATCAACGAAATATTATTATTAATTTTTTACTTTTTTAATTTATTGAATTATAAAAATATTTATTATTGCTTCCTCCATTAATTAATAAGGATTAACAAAATTTTTCTTTTAAGTTGAGTTTTGAAATGTCTGAAACCAAAAAGATCCAACTAAGTACTGGTTCCGAAGTAGAATTTGATAAGAAAGCACCAATAGCTTTATTTGAGATGATAATTAGCGAGATCTTAATTCCAAAATACAAGGAAAATGCAGATTGGAATTTATCTTTAAACATTATAATCGAAGAAATGAATCGTCTCATCGTTAAATATGAGTTAAAATCAAAATTAAAGCTAGGTTTACTTAATCAGGTGGAAGAGCATTTAGATAAAGATATTCAGGAATTAACAGGAGTAGATAAAATAGAAATATTATTCTTAAATATGGATGATTATGTCGAAGATATAAGAAAAATAATACTTGCAGGTACGACTAAAGAAGATCTCCGTACCAAAATGGCGCAAATAATAATGCCTTTAACACTTTATGAATTAGCGGAGCTTTTTATTTATTTAGGTAAAAGAACTTTTTTAAAATAATGAAATTCAGCTTATCAATTTTTTATTTTTTTTTAATTAAACTATGATAATTATCTGAGTTGTATGCTGTGTATTACCTAATCTCAACCTAAGGGTTTACCCCTTAATCCATCATTAAAAAGAGGATCTTTAGATTATAGATAATGCGTTAGATGTTTTATTAATAGGCATCCATGTGTAAATTACACTCTTTACCTTATACTAAGTAATGCATTTCTAGGATTTAAAAGGTATTATTATATATTTAGGATGAAGATACTTATTGATTATGATATATACAGAGAGTATTTGAGCTAATCTAAGTTTGCTTCTTTTGCCGATTTATAAAGATAATCAAAATAAAACAATGAAGCTGGTCCAAAAGCAATATGATCAGTGGATACACCGAAATAAGCTGTTTTTTGTGGGAAAAAACTCTCAGAAAGTATTATAAATGCATCGCTCCCGCTATCTATAATAACACCACTACCAAAGATCTGATCTCTCAATTTTATTTCACAAATAGAACTGTACTTTTTAAGTAGATTTCTAAACTTCTTATCTTCCAATGATTCCGCTTCCACAAGAAGCCTTATATCAGTCACACCTCGAGCTCTCGCTTTTTTCATTTCTTCATAAAATACATCTAAAAATTCAAATTCAGTAGACACAAAATATAGAGATGTTTTTGCTAAATTAATCAAGGATAAGGCTCTATTAATACAAATATCTCTACCTCGATGAACATATAAGGCTATTTTAATTGGAGTATCATGCGATTGATAGATAGGTGTCAAAGTATGGATAATTTTATCTGAATGGCCATCAAAACTATCATTATATTGTTTCTTTGCTATAATCAATGCTTCATCAGGGCTCTTAGCAAAGTAGCGCGATGGACGACTTTCTTCCTCCTTGATCAGCCACCTTTTATTCTTTTCCAGTTGAGTCAGAATATTATAGATTCTTGAATAAGGAACTCCCGAAGCATCGGATAATTCTCGCGCATCCATTGGCCCTTTTGCGATTAAAGTTAAATAGATTGAGATTTCATAGTCTGTAAGACCAATTGCTTTTAATGATTCTTTTACATTTTCGGGTATTTCTTTTGACATTATTTAAAGTTCTCTAGAAATTTTATGTAATAATTAAAGAATAATATTAATGAGAATATTAATATTATTTTTCTTTAAGTTGGGCTATAATTTTCTCTGCTTGGCGAATATTGAAAGGATAAAAATCACTCCATTAAACTATTATTGCTTTACTCTTTTAAAAGTTAAACTCCCAATTTGAGGAATAGTAGTTAATTCACAAAGCTGTTTTAGAGTTTATGATCTATAAATCTTTTCAGAATCTCAATAATTACTTATAGTGATATCCTTTTCTGCTATTGTATCTAGAAATTTAGCCGAATCACTTTTCTTTAACAATAATTGAAAATAAATCTAGTTAAAGAGAAAAAAATGTTTACATAATTTATATCTTTAAAAAAAGAGAAGTAATGATTTATTACATTTAATAACTAAAAATTTTATTTTTAAAAAAAACATAATAGTCAATGTCATTTAATAATTAAAAATTTTACAAAAAAAGAATAAAACTTTGCAAAAAAGTATTTATTATAGGAAAAACGTTACAAAAATGATTAAAATTAAACTATGTAATTAAAAAATTTGATAAATAATTCATCAGATTTAATAATTAAAAAAACAATATTATTTTTAAAGAAGAAAAAAATTTTCAATTAGTGATTTCTCTCATGGATATTGTTGATCTCAAAATATTAGAATTACTTAAAGAAAATAGCCGAATGTCATTTAATGATATTTCCCACAAAGTAGGAAAAACAGAGGCTACAGTTAGAAGAAGAGTAAAAAAATTGACTGAAGAAAATGTCATCAAAAAATTTACTGTTGAATATAATGTAGATAATAAACCACGTACAAGAGCTACTGTAAAAGTTGAACCTGATTTTAAAGATATTAAAAGAATTTTAAGAGAATTATTAGAAATAGAGGAAATCACAGATATTTGGAGACTTTCAGGAGATTGTGGATTATTTATGAAAGTAGAAATCAAAAGTATAAGTTTGTTCAATCCACTGATTGAGGATAAAATTTCGCAAATTGATGGGATTAAAATAGTGGAAACTTGTTTTATTACTGATATAATTAAATAGATTAAATTAAAACATAGTTGCGCACCACTAATTTAAGATCTAAAAATATTAAAAGTATAGATTTAGATCTTTTACCTCATCAGAAAATATAATTTTTTCTTGATAAATAGGTTTCAGACGTTAACATAAACATTTACTATTTAGTTTTAAGATTAGTTATTATTTTTTTTTTAAAATGTATTGATTATAAACTTACTTTATAATTAACAGATCTGTGCTACTTTTCCAGTAATTTTTTAATAATATCAATCTTTTTTTTTGTTTTCTTAAAATTATTTTGCAGTTTCTTAGATTGTTTCTTATAATCAACATCATTTATTTTTCCAGAGGAGTGTTTATTATCAACAAATTTCATTAAATCCTCAACAGAGCTCAATTTTGTTTCTAATCCTTCTTTTTCATCTCTCAACTCTTTTGGGGTCTTCGCTTTTGTTTTAAGCTTAGGTGCTGGTTTTAAAGATAGTTCTGAATTGGTTTCAACTGTTGTTTTTTTCAGACTCTCTGGTTTTGGTGGTAAGGTCGTTAATTTTGCTTCTTCCTGTTCAGTAATTTCATCCTCAGATGTTAAAGCTATTTCAACTAATCTATCAATAATGGTTTTTGAGTTGTTTATTTGATTTTGTAAATTCTTTAATAACTCAATTAATTCACTTTTATTAGAGATTTCTAATGAAAAACCAAGACCTTTTGAATTTTTATCGATTTGAATAGAATCATTTGAGTAAATCTGTTGCTTTGATAGTGGAGTGGTGTCATTATATGTTTGAGGAATAGATATAGGAAGATCTGCGTTTTCTCTTAATTCCATGCGATAATCTGACACTAACCATTGAAAAATATTCAAAGTTAGTTTTGGATGCTCTTTACATTGAAAGCCACCTCCTATATTATCTCTAAACATTTCATAACTTCCGATGCAACAGACTCTTCCTTTTCCTGATTCTGAGACACAAATTAGAGGACATGAAAATGGTTCTGATGTTTCATTAGAATCAGCTATAGAAAATGCTCCACTTCCGATAATAGACAGTGAACATCCAGATCTATAGCACAATATATCTATTTCAGAAGTTATTGGATGAGGAATATTAAATGTAGAAATTCGAGGAACATTTTCTAACCCTAAATTATCTTTTTCATCTAAAACTTGATCATTTTCAAAAGCAATTCCAAATTGTTCCGATATTTCAGTTAAATTACTACCACGCCCTCTATCGCCACCAGCATGGGATAATAACAATAAACCTCCACCAAAATTCTTAACCCAATTCACTATAGCTGTAATTTCATGTGAAGAGATTCTCGTGAAATCAGGGCAAACGAAAACTAATATGTCATATGGCATTAATGATTCTTCTGTAATTGGTACTTCTAACAAATTAAAGCAAAGAAAATCGTTTGAATTTAAATAATCTCGGAGTTCGGTGAGGTTTTCATCAATTTTTCCTCTTGGTTTATGAGAAATATCAAAAGCGATATGATACGGCATACTCAATCAAAAAAAACATTGTTAATAATATTATCCATTTCTTGTTATGCTTATTTATTATTTTAATATATTATTAATAAATATTTAACTATATATACAGAAGTTATAATTCTCATTTTTCAAAAAGTGATTTAAGAATCTTACAATTATTTATAAAAATTTATAAATTTTCTAGAAAAATCAAAATTTTCATTATAATTATCCATCTTTCATTGAGGGAAAAGATCAGCCCTAAACCTATCTTGTTCAATCTCCATTTCATAAGTAAATATTAGTTTTCCCATGAGGATCACCTAAGCCCATTTAGATATATCGCAGAATTTCTCTTTAGATATTTCAGGTTGTTACTCTGGTGGTAAATCCATTTCAAGCCTTATCCGCTCTATTACTATGACAATAATAACTCCAAATCCACTAATAGTCCAGTATGGTTTAATAGGAATTAAACATCGTGAAAGTCCCATACTCGATGAATACATCATTATTTTCAATGTTTTTTCTAATATTTGATCCACCATTGTTCCGACAGACTTTATAAAGACATGATAATTTGTTTTTACCAACCTTGGTAATAATTACAATAAGTTTGTAAAATTTAAGGTGATAATAATAACCACTGTAGTTAAAACAAGAAATTTAACAAAAATATATGTAATGGGTAAAATTCCCGTTCATGCTCTTGATGGTATTAATATAGATATAGAAGAGGGTGAGCTTATTTCAATCTTTGGACCTTCTGGGTCAGGAAAGACAACTCTTCTTAATATGATTGGGGCTCTTGATCGTCTTACATCAGGAAGTGTTTTCCTTGCTGGTAAAGACATATCAAAAATGAAAAAAAATGAACTTGCAGAACAAAGACAAAAAATTGGATTCGTATTTCAGTTTTATAATCTTATTCCCCGTTTTAGTGCTCTAAAAAATGTTGAATTTTCGATGATCATTCAAAAAATACCAAAACAAGAAAGGTATAAAATAGCCCGAAACCTTTTGGACCGTGTTGGTCTTAGTTCTCGTATCAATCATAAACCTAGTGAGCTAAGTGGTGGAGAACAGCAACGTGTGGCAATTGCAAGAGCTTTAGCCCAAGATCCTAAATTTCTTTTAATGGATGAACCCACGGGTAATGTGGATACAAAAACTCGAGATGTGATTATGACTTTAGTTCAAGAATTAAATAAAGAACAAAATTTAACTGTGATAATAGTAACACACAATCCTTTTATTGCTAAAATAACCAACCGTATTTTACCCATAATTGATGGAAAGATATCCGATCAACTTTCAATAGAAGAATATGAAAGACCAATGCCCTCAAAAATGTCTATTCAAAAAAAACAATTGAAGGAGAAAAAATAAAATGAAATTTTCGGATATTTTAAGGTTTTCGGGAAAAACTCTCACTTCAAGGAAAAAGCAAACAACTCTCACTGTTTTAGGGATATTAATCGGCATTGCTGCAATTATTTCTATTTTATCGATGAGTGAAGGTTTTAGAGCTAATATAGATGAACAATTTCAAGAAAACTTTTCCACAGACACATTAATTGTCACGAGTTTACAAGGATTTATGAGACGTGATCAAGCTATCGAGAGTATAGATCTATATGTAAATAATACCCTTGATTTTGAGAGTATAGAACATGTCGAAATAGTAATGCCCGTAATACAAAAACAAAGTTCTATTGAAGGCCTTGATGGATCTCATACTATTTATGGCTTAAATTTTGAGAAATACGCTGCGATTTTTTCCACATTTTCAGAGGAATTTGGTATTATTCCTACTGCTGAGAATAGTACTGAATTTGTTATTGGATCTAATTATAATAATCCATGGGATAATGGTACCACGCTTTATGATGTAGGAGATAATATTACAATAACTTGGAGAAATTCAGCACTTAATCCAGTTGAACAATATAAATCAAATATTTCTGCCATTCTCCATAAGATAGGAGGTGGTGCGGCAACTTTTAACTCACCCTCCGATGATGGAATTTATATTCAACTCAATACAGCTATAGATATATTTGATACTGAAGAAGTAAATCGGTTCATTATCAAGCTAGATAATGATTCCGATGCCGTCATAAATCAGGTTATTGCAGAGATTAATATATTATTTCCAAACCAACTAAATGTTATGAGTCCAGATCAAATTTTAGCATCATTAACTTCCACTTTTGATACAATTAATTTGTTCTTAACTGGTGTTGCAGCGGTATCGTTAATAGTTGCAGGGATAGGCATCATGAATATTATGACTGTTTCATTAATGCAAAGAAAACGTGAAATTGGTATTATGAAGGCTTTAGGAATGAAAGATACTTCTGTGTTATCTATTTTTTTAATTGAAGCGATGCTTATTGGTTTGATTGGTTCGGTTTTAGGTATCTTAACAGGATGGATATTTGCTAGTCTCTTTGGAAGTTCAATCATGGGAAGTTTAACTATGTTTCAGCGTCCTAGTAGAGGTAGTGCGGTGAGTAGTACAGCGGTTTTAACTTCAATTACGCCTGTCATAACATTATTAATGATAGTGGAAGCAATATTTTTTGGATTGGCTATAGCCATTGTATTTGGGCTATATCCTGCTTATAAATCATCGAGGCTTTCACCAGTTAAAGCTCTAAAGTATGAATAGACCAGAAGATCCTCAAATTAATTTAAATAATTGATTTTTTTTTATTTTACTTCTTTTCTCAAGTGCTTTAAGCAGTGATAATCTAATATGCCATTGTTCTAATAATATACATACATCAAAATCCTCATTTAATCTTAAAATAATAGAAGAAAATCGGAGGTAAGAAACGTTTAAGAAGGTATCTTAATTAAAGAATTTAGAAAAGTTGGATATAAACTCTTTAATTGATGGACATATAACTTAACAAGATTGTAGAATGCCAGCAAAAACTCAGTACAGGTCTACCAATATAATTATACAGACTATCTTAGAAAGAATACTCCGTACTGATAAAAATAAACCACATGAAAGAAAAGGGGTAATTAAATCACATTTAATTAAATATTGTGCTTTAAAGACATCAACAGCTGAAAAATATTTGAAAAAAATGGAAAAAGCTGGTTATATTATTTCTCATGAAGAATCTTGGGGCGAAAGAAAAATCAATATTTATGAAATTACACAGAAAGGAAGAGAAAGGTATGAATGGTTTGTGAAAATTAACACAGAGCTTGGATAACCTCTCTTAAATTTAAAAATTGAAAACTAAATAATATAGGGATGGTAAAAAATGTCTAAAACGCCTATGGTTAACGAAGAAAATAATTCTAATAATAGTTATGAAAAAGAAGACAATGAAGATTTCCTGTATACTAAGATAGAAAAAGGTGGATTAAAATATATTAAACACCAAAGAAATTATCTAATTTTTAGTGCTTTATTTCCGATCTTTTTCATCGTTATTCAGGTCATCAATTTTATTTTTATCCGAAGTTTAAGAATGCAAAAATTCCCACCTAGACCTGAATTTAGACAACCACTTTTGATCGATTTCTTCACTCCGATCTTTATATCTTCAGTCATTTTTGTATTTACTTTAATGAATTTCGTATTTTTAGTTAGCTGGAATAAAAATGTACATCGCTATGAAAAATATCAAGAAAAAACTTTCATAAATTCAACAACAATACATAATAATGAATTTCCTGAAGAAAAAATTACTTTAACAATACTTTTTTACAAAATTATTCAAAATATGAAGATAATAAGAATAATATTCATAGGTTTTAATTTAATTTGTGCCTATTACTTTATCTGGTTTATAGGATTTTTCTTAATGAGGTTTGGTTCAGTTACTCCTCTTTACCCTAACTTAAAAATGGTTACAAGATTATTAAATATTATTTGTCAAGTCGGGTTAATTTTTTATTTAATTTTTGAATGGAGACATTTTTATCGATGGAATAAGAAATTAAAAAAATTAAAGGAATTTGAGAAAAAAATCTATAAAGAGCTCGATAACTAGTTTCCAATACAACACTTAAATTTAGGAGGCCTTATTGTAATAGAATCCATAATCTGAACAATTCGGATTTCAAACAGTATCTTTGTATTTTGTTCGATAAGTTTTTTAAATCAGTAATATACGCTTATACATATTAATTACGAAAATTAATAAATCTCTTTTCTCATATTATTTAAGTCTGTTACATTCCTTCTTTTTTATATAAAGACATACATTCTAAAGGAGTTTATTATGAGTATAATGAGCAACGCAGAGATAGATTATAGCACAGCTTTATCCCCAATTATTAAATTATCTTTGGTTAGATTCTCAACTTTTACATTACTCCCAATAATGGAATTTTCTGATATTATGTTTTTAAGCTGAACGTTTTTTTCAATAACAGAATTCTTTAAAATACAATTCTCGATATAAGAGTTGTCACCTATAGAGATATATGGACCAATTACAGAATTTATTATTTTAGTATTTTTACCAATGAAAATTGGATTTTTTAAAAAAGATTTTTCCACTGCGATATTTAATTCTTGAAAATCTTCAGCTCTAATAGAATTTTGTTTTAAGAGGTATTTGTTCCCATTTAAAAGTTCAGAAGGGCGTCCAAAATCTAGTATTCCTTGTTTTAATTCAACAGCGGCTATTTTAAAACCTTGGTTAACAATATCTTGTAAAGCCTCAGTCATATAAATTTCTTTAGATTCTTCTTTTCTTTGATCTAAATCTTTTTTTAAACTCTTGAAAAGGGCTAGAGTTGCGGTATTAGAAAATGAATATATCCCAGCAATAGCTAAATCTGAAACAAATTCTTTAGGTTTTTCAATTAAATCTTTAATTAAATTGTTTTTATCAACAGTAACAACACCGTAAGACTTAGCTTCCTCCTTAGGAACTTTCATAACGGTAATTATCCCATCTACATCGGATTCCCAATATTTATACATTAAGTACGAATATTCATCGAAAGGTATCATATCTCCTAAAAAAATTAGAGACCCTTCTCTTTTGTCTTCTTCAAAACTTTCAGATTTTATTTTTTTAAATCTTATATGTGCAAGATAGACAGCTTCTCCTAAACCCCAATAAAATGGGATACCCTCTTTATATCCTCTTGGATTTTGTTCGATAAATGTCAATTTAAACTTATTATTGTAATGCTTTTTTATATATTGAATTATTTGTCGTTTTTTATAACCTACAATTAAAATTAATTCCGTGTTCGAGTCAAATGTATGAGTGAACTTAAGAAGAATATGATCTAAAACCGTTTTTCCAGCAATAGTTAGGAAAGTTTTAGGCTTACTTAATGTAAATGGTCGTAACCTTGATCCTATACCTGCAATTGGTCCAATAATTTTCAATTTTTTTCTTAATACTCAAATTTAGTTTTAATTAAAAACTCTAATAAAATCTTGATTTATCATAATCAAAAATTCTTTGTAAATAACCATAATATAAATCTAAACCAGTTTCCTCTCTTACAGAGCAAGATATTAATTCTGAAGTTGAACCTAATTTTATAAACACTTCAGAAATCAACATAGATAACTCTCTAATTAATCCTTTTTCCCGATCACTCGTAGAATCTTCTAAAGCTTGAAAATCTTGACTCCAATTAACAATCATTTCTATTTGATCCTCATCCAATAAATCAACTTTAGATAATACATTTATTTGAGAGATATTATTAAATCTGAATTGAACGGAAGCAGCTAAAAGTAATGTAGAAATAAAACCATTCGGTCTGAGGACAAAATTAGAATCAAAAAGAAAAGTAACCGCTCTTTGGATAGAACCAAAACCTAAAGTACTAGCAATTAGTGGTCCTGTTTCTCTAAAAGCAAAAAGTTCAAGTTGTCCTGCTGTATCCACAAATATCCAATCTGCATTATACTCATCAATATCATCTTTTAAATCATCTAAAAAGTTCACCATTAAATCAGATGCCAAAATCATAGCTCCATTAGGTCCTAATCCATATTCTTCCATAACGTCCCCAAGTATAATATAATCTCGTATATCTATATCTGGTTCATATGATAACACCTTAACACCAGGATCTAAATTTAATGTAATCGCTGATACTTCTGGATCTCTATTTAAAACATATTCCTTCATTTGACCAGTCAAAGTGCTTTTACCACTCCCAGCTGTACCAAGAATATAATTCAATAAAATTTTAATTAACCTCAAGCGAAAGATATGTTTTTTTAGCTTCGGATATTGACTACTAATTAAAAATTTTTCATTAAGTGAAAACTTTTATTTCTTTAAAATTAGATACTTTTTATAATTTTAGTGATTAAATAAAGTTTTATTTGTTATTTGGGAGATTTTAAATTTTCTAACCTAAGCTCTTTTTCCTGTCGTTTTTTAAATCTATTAATTTGGTTTTTAATAGCTTCTTCTTCTTTTTTCTCTAATTCTTCATCATCAAGCATCATTGTTTTTAGCTCTTCTTCAGTTAATGGTTTTAAAATATCTTTGATATTAAAATTAGAATTTTTTCCCATGTTGGTTTTAAAAACTGATTTCATTTCTTTAATTACCATTAATTTACTAGAAGAAATTTGTCCTTTTATTAGAGTTAGTTTTGAAGGTCTTTTAATTCTTACAATTCCAGATCCTGGGGGCTGGGCAATTGGAGCGGAAGGAAGATATTGAATATTATTATGTGGTGCATGTTGAAAAGATAGTGATAAGCTTTTTAATTCCTGCTCTATCCTACTTAAAGTCTTATTACTTTCACTCATTAGTGATAAAAGAGAATCTTCTTTAGTAAATTTTTCAATTTTACTTTTCTCATAAATTATTGTCCGTTTTTCTTTAATCTCATGAAAGGACATTTTTATTTCTTGAAATACCTTTTTTTGAGTGAATTTAGTAGTAACTCTTCTTTTTGAGCGTAAATCTTCATATTTAAAGCCATCATAACAATCTTCATTAATCCAAATATCTGAGATTTTGAAATTTTCTGTGAGATAATATTCAAAACGCTGACCAGAATACATAAAAATTGTTAATCGTGAGATTTTGATTTGAAGATCATTACAATTTACCATCTCATCTAATTCAATTGAAAAGGATAAAGATTCAGACGAATGATATAACTTTTTAATAGCAATTAAATAAGGAGGATTGTTCTGGTAGAGTTCTTGTTTTAAAAATTTTGAAATTTCAAATTGAATTGTTAATCGCTTTATTTTTTCTGGAAGAAATGTTTGTCTTTCTTCTTCATTCTTCTTGAATTCTAAAAATAACTTG
>SDBT01004795.1_pt1 | contig 22869 bp, 18 predicted proteins | sample 2277101 | NCBI WGS metagenome assembly SDBT01 (sample SAMN10404973, study PRJNA504765) | marine sediment metagenome | isolation source: marine sediment core GS10_PC15, 103 cmbsf | place: Arctic Ocean: Southern Knipovich Ridge | collected 2010 | reverse complement strand
CTACTAGGTCGTATCCATCAACATCGCCAGCAGGGTTGACGCTGTTGTACTGGTACAGGTTCCATTGGCGGTTCGCGTTGCCAATAGTGCCCTGGTTCTGAGGGTTAAAGACAATCCCGGCAAAGTGGCTCGCGCCTGTATTGCTATTCGTCAGAACGAGTTGCGTATCTACTTTGTAAATCTCCATGTCGCCCAATGTCGTAGGAGAGGTAACTCCAATTCCTAATGTATTGTCAATGATGACATCATCAGCAATAGTTAACTCATCTGGGTTAGAACGGTAGAGGTTTACATCGCTTCCAATGAGTACCCCTGCGGCACTACCATTTACAGGGAACCTCACTTGACCCACCTCTGTAAGCTGCATCGCAGTAGGGCCATTCTCTGGTCTCCAGTTGAAGGACTCAGCTACGGTACCTATCGACCAATAATCGTTGGTCGCTTGAGAGCCTGACACCATGTAGAAAAAGGCTGCACCTGATGTAATAGCATCCGAAAATAAGATGATGTTTCCTCGCTGCGTGTCATCAACCCCTGAACGAAGGTTTCCTTCAGGAGCAATCAGGCGTGCATTTGTCGTGTCAACAATTAAGGTACTGACCTGGTCATCAGCCTTAATGGCCGACCACTCAACACGGTCGGCCAGGTTGTAGCTCCCTGCTGTAAACGTCACAGCTACGTTGTTCTGAAGGAACTGGAAGGGTATAGCGAAGGTGCCACCACCAACACCAACCCCTGTGTTAGGAAAGGTTGAACCTCCATCAGATGACCACTTGTAGGTTGCCGTTTTCTCATCACCGGCGAAGTCAATCTCTATAACATAGTCAACATCGCCGCTACCTGTATGGGTGTGCTCAAGACCAACCGGAGCGATGATGCCGGTGCCAACAGAGGTAATGACAGTGTAGTCCTTGAGGACACGGCGAGCGTCTATCTCAACCAGTGAGTCACCAAGGGCTGCGATGTCGTTTGGTATGAGAAGTGGGATACTCGTCACCGAACTGATGACGTTAAGACCCCCCACCTCCGGCTGGAAGATGGGGAAGTTCTGGTCACCAATGTCAGGTGTCCTAACGTAGAGACCGTAGGCGTTGTCGATGGTGCCAGCGCCGGTCTCAATCTGCCTCTCACCATAGATAGAGATAGCCCTAGGGACTGTAATGCCGGTGCTCTTGACATCACCACCACCGTAGAGGCCGAAGGCAGAACCACCGTCCCCAGGCTCCAGCTTCACGTTACCACAGAACATGGCAAAGACGTTCTCAGGGGTACTGGTGCCCTCGTTGGCGATGGTACCGCCGATTAGGACTCCGGTACGTTCGTTAGCTCCTTCACCACCAGTGGCGATGTTGCCATAGATTTCAAACAACCCACTTCCGGCAACACTAGCAGGGTCGGGTTCCATCTGCATCATCAGGTCGCCGTCAGAGCGGAAGATGCGGAGGTTGCCCTGGAAGACATCGACACCGTAGTGGTCAAAGCTGAAGGTGGCTGCATCGACAAGGGCAAGGTCGAGGAACAAGGTACCACCTAGTTGGCTTCCCCCACCTGTGTTGTTCTCACCATGGATACGAAGGGCTGTCCTCTCACCTGGGTCAGCATCCTCAAGCCCTATCTGCACCTCTCCTGCGAGACCCGGTGAGGAGCCTATTAGGACTAGGTGTTCAGCGGCGTCGGGGCTGCCAATGAGGGTCTGACCACCAGAGCGGCCGAGGAGCCAGGGGTGTCCGTCATGGTCATCATCAGACAGGCCAGAGAGGTGACCGTGGTCTCCACCAATACCAACAGGCCCGACTGTCCCACCTATGTTAGTATCCCAGCCTCGGTAGGCATTCACAATGAGGCATTCTGGGTTCATCGTCTCGTCTATGACGATAGCTGTGCCAGAGCCGGGGCCTGCTAAGGCATTCCCTACAACTGAGATGTTATCAAACACAGCCCCGCCTGGCATGTCGAAGAACAGGAGGAAGGAGCAGCCTGCTGTAGCCCCCCGGTAGTTGTTGTCGTTGATGACCGTGTCCTGCATGCTGGTAGAGGAGCCAGCAGTACCCAACTGGAGGAACGTAGTGGCCGTCGTATGCTCAATCTCATTACCCTCGAATATCAGCTTAGTGTTCCGGGTAAACTGGAAGAAGTACCCGTTGACCACCAGGTCGTTGTTGACTATCCTAATTGGGTCACCTAGCTCGAACTCAGTTGAGGCATTACGCTCCATGAAGTTGGTCATCACCAGTTGGCAGTTCTCAACATCCAGTGCCCCACTAGAGGAAGCACTGGTCAGGCTCTTGAAGATGGCTGTGAAGTCACCCCAGACCCGCTCAAGTGAGGCACCGTGGAAGACACCAGCACCTGTGTCCGAGTAGTCGAACATGTACGTCCAAGTGCCAGTGAACTCCACGTTGAGTAGCTCGAAGAAGGGGATAGCAGCCCCGCCACTAGGAACAAAGAAAGCACCACTTGACCCACCTGAGTGGTCAAACTCTACGTTCTCCCAGGACAACCTAGCGGAAGCTGAACCTGGGCCAGCATAGCCTATCAGGTCGACACTAGCACTGACGGTAATAGTTGACCGTCTTGGGCCTCTACCTACTATCCTGATGTGCTGACCAGCAGCTAGGTCAGAGACCACCTGCTTAGTAGTGATAGTCTCCGAGGTGCAGACGAGGATTGACCTGCTGAGTCCGGTAGCGATGGCTGCCTCCAGGGCTCCATCGGCTCCGAACAGGGTGGTATGAGAGCCTGTCTCACCTGGGTCAACTACATAGTCCCAGCAGTCGAGGATGTCGTTGAGGTTGATTATCTCTACGTCGATGGCGGTAGCTGGAATGACCCTGGCGTTGTTGTCTATCGCTGCCGTCACTACACCAGACAGGTCAGTTGTTGCGACTGTCCTCTTGCCTGTAGTCAGGTCGATGAAGATGACATCTGTCGTCTTTACAGGAGCGTGCGTAACGGGCCAGCGCAGGTACAGCCGGTAGAAGGGCATCTACTTCTCCTCCCTACGAAGGGCAGCCTGGAACGTAGAGCTAGGCCGGTGGATGGCGTCGAGCGAGTCGATGCGGACTATCCTAACCGTGCTGTTGGCTTCCTGCTGTGTGATGAAATGTTGTTCCAAGTTCTTCTCCTGACCAGAGGGCCTAGGACGGACTCTCCATCCAACAGCCTGACCACCTGCACTGTCCACCCTGACGTAGACATTGACCCGGACGAACCCTAAGTTGATGCCCCCTAGCAGCAGAGGGAAGAACAGGAAGTCATCTAAGTATACCAGGCCAGCCCTACCTTCTAGCCACTTGAAGGCCACTACCTCCTCTCGGCTCGCAGCCTTGAGGACTTGCGGGTCGGGCATTAGGCCGGTACCGGCGTCAGCTTCTGGTAGTCGTCAGCTTCCCTTGGTGCCACTTCTTCGAGGATAAGCTGGATGCGGCCGGGGGAGACCACGTTGACTGCCTCGTCTGTCTCCGTCATGGTAGTATCTCGGTCGAACTCCTCATGTACTGCCTGAACTGCCTTGATTGAGACCATAGACGTAGTCAGTCCTGGGATAACCACCTTCGACAGAGGTGAGTTGATGCAGTTCTGGATGTGCAGGAGTACCTCTTGGAAGTTCTGGAACTCCTTGGCGACGGCGTTCTCGGAAATGGTCAAGGGCACGTCTACTGTGCAGGTGTACCGCTTCCTGGTGGTGTGCTTGATGAAGGTCAAGGCATAACCCAGCAGTTCCGGCCATTTGACTCTATCAGTTGCCGCTGCTTCATACCACTTGAATCGGAACTGGACACGACGGAATGACTCACCTGGGTAGAGGCCATCCCCATCTTGGGTTCCGAACCCGAACACCTTGTAAGGCTGGTCGGCCACACCCATGTCAGTAGTCTGGTCGTTCAGGTCAGCGTAGTTGCTTGGGTCTCCACTGAAGTCATCTCGTGATGTTCTGAACTGCACCTTTAGTACAGGTACGGTAGTAGCTGGGAACTCTCCATTCACCAGTAGCTGCACCAGGACGCCGTCCAGGTCACCGTAGATGCGAATCCAAGGCGACTCGATGAAGACATGGTCTGGTGAGATGTAGCAGTCGTCCTGGGCCTCGTTGACCGGGCTGTTGCCGTACTCCGGCATCCTGTAGATGTGGATGTGCATACTGTTGGCTGTACCGTCTAGGGTCTCGGCTCCTAACACCACCAGTTGGGGGGCTAGGGCAGACCAGCCTACGTGGGAGAAGGCCGAAGCAAACCCAGCGAACCCTTGGGCTATCGAGGGGCTGATGTCGTAGTCAGAGTAGACCGAGTGCCAGCCCTTACCATTGTAGAGGTGGACTTCGTATGGCTCAGTTGAGGTACCGAACTGGGTTAGGATGGCTCCCAGGTACTCACCGACTGGGAACAGATAGCGGACACCACGCTGGCGGCTGAAAGGGAGGCCAGTCTTGAGTCCGGGGAACCCGATAGCTGTGGACTTCTGAGCCTGTGGGTCGTAGGTGTAAACATTGAACCCGTCTGTCGCACAGACCAGACCCTGCCAGATGGTAGCTGTTAGGATAGGAACGGTGTTCTGTAGAGGAACTGGGAAGGACTCCCTTGTGTTAAAGTTCAGAACTCTAAGTTGACCATTCCACAGGAAGTAGATGGCCGGGAAGCCCACACCAGGGAAGGCAGCGACACCAGCGAAGGTGATGGGGAAGTACCCCATGTCAAGTAGAGGGTCACCGTCGATGGCTAGCTCGTCATTCCACTCGTTATCAATCCCCGTAGCTGAGTAGACCAGCTTGCCATTGGCATCAGCGGCAACCAGCTTATTGTCGAACTCGATACCATCATGTAGCTCACGGCCACCGGCTCCAGCGTCCCCTGTCGACCAGTCTAGGAAGTCTCCTTCTGCTGAGCGGTAGAAGTCAGCACGAGGAGAGGCCAGCCTGTGGAAGAAGGCGAACAGCCGGTGGTTGGTTGGGTTGCCTTTCTCAGCAAACTCCACTATTGACCTACCTACGTTAGCCTGAACGACACCTAGCTCCTGCGTAGGGGTGCCTGCTGCATCTATCTTGAACACCTGGTTACCGGCCACCAGGAAGATGTAGTCGACCCCAGTGTTAGGGTCTGTCGTCTGGATGAAGGGCTTGCTAGCACGCAGCCCCTGGAACGACCAGTCTGAGCTACCCTGCTGGAACTGTGTCAGTTGCTTGGGGCGGGGGGTTACACGGCCGGGCTCCATCGACCAGACGTTCCGGGCGTTCCAGTGACCGTTTCCCTGGTCTAGGTAGAACTGACCGATGCCACCAGAGAAGTCGGTCTGCTCCTTCACTGAGGGGCCTGCACGCCGGTCGTTCTCCTCTGCCACGTCGGCAACAGTAGGAACCTCAACCTCGACTAACTCAGGTACCACAGGGCCAACGAGGTGCAACGTCTTTGCTGCTACCCCGTTGGCCGCTAGTGTAATGGTGTCTTCGTGCGGCAAGGGAGTCTACCTCCCAGGTACTCGGCGGCTGCCCGGCCTCACTCTGGCTGCTGTCGCTGCACTGAGGGCTGCGTCATAGAAGGAGACCTGCTCACGGCGCTGGTCGGCACGGTCTAGTGCGTGCTGGGATTGACCCTGAGAGACCCTGCTAAGGGCGTTCTGGAGGATGGCCGTGTGAAGCAGGTCTTCGATTTCCGGCTCAACTGTCTCACCTAGCTTAGCTGCAGCGTTCGCGCCGGGCGGGATGATGGCCTTAGCCTGACCGATGACTCGAATCTTCTTCGCGTCACGCAGGTCGAAGGTCGCCTTAGAGAAGACGAACTCAGGATTAGTAGCCAACTGCATGTCCCAGGCCCACGGAGGTACCCATTCGCCACCGTCTTCGGCTGCATCCTCATACTCTAGGTGGTGAACCCAGAGGACGCCAGCCGGAACATCGTACAGGTATGTGGCAGCAGCCTGTGTGATGTCCGTCCGAGCGATGTCAATCAGCATCCCCAGAGAGTTAATCTGACGGATGGCACTGTTGATGACGCTGACGGCAGCGTTGTCATCCCACTCGTTGGTAGTGATGTGGGCAACAGCCCTGATGTCAGCGACGAGTTCAGAGTAGAGAGTCATTACAAGTGCTCCAGCAATAGGACAACTGTGTTAGCAGCGACCTGGTTGACGTTGGCTTCAGAGGCAGCGTTGACCGACCTAACGGCTGCTCGGACACCAATCAACGGTGGTGGTGAACCAGCAGCCTCACTTACGTCGACACTGCCAAAAGCGAATATGTCGGTGATGACGAATCCGTCGATACGGATAAGCGTGCCCTCAGAACTACGCACGTCGGCCGGAGTCAATGCCCCAGTTGGGTCAAGCTGGATGGCCAAGTCAGCGGCTGTCCAGGTTTCCAACGTGTAGGCTCCGACAACCTTGTAGCCCTGGATGTCGACAGCATCACTGACTGCCGCACCGGCAGCAATCGTGCAACGCTTAGTGGAGAATTTGTTTATATAGCCTGACATGGTTACCTAGTCCTTACTACCGGCGCTCCTGCTGGCCCCACCTGTTGGGTTGGGTTCTCGCCTGCAAGCAGCTTCTCAAAGTCGTAGTCCGCTGGAAGCGAACGTTCCTCGTTGATTTTCTGCAGCTTTCGATACTCGATGTCGGCCCAGGCCCCAATGTGGTCGTCGTCGGCCGACTTACAGAAGTTGAAGTTCGAGCAACTGTCCGGGCGCAGTAGGTCGTACTGCTCCAGGTCGTCGTGGTACTTCGCGTGCTCAACTGCGTCATTGGTGGAGTGAGCCTGGAGCCAGTCCCCGACCAAGGGCTCTCTGCTTTCACAGATGCCACCTCGGAAGGTCGCCCAGATGTCCTGACGCTTCAGTTCGTTGGTCAGGCCCTCCATGGAGCCACGAAGAATGAGGAACTTGCCGTTCTCAAACTTCGGAGAGATGTAGACGTAGAGTGGTCGAGGGTCTTCCGGCATGGCCTGTGAAGCCATCCTCTCCTCCAGTTCTTTCCGGTCTGCATCAGACATACCTGAAGGAGCCTTTGGAGTCGGTCGCTGTCCCTCACCTGACGGAGCATCACGACCAGACGTGTTGGCTGCAGATGCAGCCTTCTGGTTCGCAGCGTTCCGGTCGTCTTGATTCTCTTGCTCTGACATTTACTCGATACCCTCCGATTACATTCTAGCTTCTATCAGGAGAGGGGTCAAGTGACCCCTCCCCACTACCTACTGGATTGATTAGTCGGGCTGAATGAGGAGAACTACCTCAATCGTACCCGCCGTGAAAGCGGTGGTCTCCACCAACTCAATGAGGACAACATCCCCCTGAGCGATGACGTTAGCCGCCGTGATGATTGCGTCGTTGGGAATCCACTTCTCCACGTCCATGTCCGCAACCAGACACGTCACCTTGCTGCCTGTTGCGTTCGTCCCGTCGATGTCGACGAAGACATCAACATCAGCAACGGCTCCCACACCATCAGTGATGATACGAACGAAGCAGCCCTTGAGCGTCCCACCAATCGGAGAGATGAATGCGTGGTAGTCACCAGCACCATCGGCCAGGGTGATGAGAGGAGATGTCCATGTGACGATGGACGGGTTCCCCGCAGCCGGGGTCGGGCCACCGAGGGAAGGCGTAGCCCTCCACTCCTGTGCGGCTCCGACACCGTCAATTACAATTCCACCTAGTTGAGCTATTGTAGCCATTTACTTACCTCAGTCCTTTTCCTGTTTCTGTCTCAGCCTTAGCTGGTGACGCTGTATTTGTGGATAAGACCGAAGCCTTCCATGCCCTTGAACTCGGCCGACCAGTCGGTGTAGAAGTACCGACCCTGCGTCGGGCCATCGTTCTGGATGATTTCACCAACGTGGGGCTGACCAAGACCAGCGAAGACGCCAGTCTGGATGTGCTCCAGCTTGATGAAGTAGGCGTGACCCTCAGGCACTGCCGTGTGAGGCAGCACTGTCAGCATGCCCAGGCCAGGGATGCGAATGGCATCCAGGTCGAGACCTGCCACCTTTTGGTCGGAAGTCACACGTTCCTTGGCGTCGTAGAAGTCACGCAGCTTACGGTCGAACCAGTAGTCGCAAACGATGAGGTTCGCGGTGTTCTGGCGGCCGACTGCGTAGGCTCCTGCCTGTACCAAGTCCTCAATGTCCTTCCGGGTCAGCGGGTTGGACGTGAGGTCAGTGATTTGTGCACCTGAACCGGCAGCGTTGATGAAGAAGTCGAGACCTCCCGCCATCGCTGGCTCAGTTGAGTTACCGACGAACCGAAGTCCGTCAATTAGGTTCTGCTCGATGGCAACGAACTGCTCGGCCATTGCTCGCGCCACCTGGTTAGCGAAGTCGTTGGCTCCAGAGCCCGTGCCATAGAGACGCAGGCCAGCACGGTGCCACGACTGGCGCAGCGCGGTGTGCTGGATTTGCGTGTAGTTGAAGGGGAGTGACAGCACGTAGGACGGTCGATACGCCCAGTTGTCATCCTCTTGCATGGTGAACCCGGCCACCATGATGTCATCAGTCGCGGCCCAGTCGGAGGCATTCACGGATGACCCCGCATAGCCCCGACGGACGTTCAGGTTGTCGGCGTCGGTGTGTGACTCCACGCGGACAAGTTCGTCAGACTTGCTGTGGTTCACAAAGACGGTACCGATGGGGTACCGATGCGCCTGTCCGGTGACGTTCATGTCGTCGAGGTTGCCATCCTGGGCACCACCAACCATGTCTCCTACCGAGGAGAGAGTCGGGCGTCGAGTCCATGTGTCGTCTTCCGTCCACTCGATGGTTTCCTTGTCGAAGGTCTTACCAGAGAGACCCCCCAATAGCTTGAGGAAGTCAGTGGACAGGTCGGACAGGTTGACAATTTCGCTGTCGTCGACGAAACGCACCTTGACGGTGGCGTCGATTTCAGCGGGGTAACCCGAAGGCACACCACCAACACGTAGTGTTTGTATTGTTCCTGCCATGTCGTATTCCTATTCTTCTAGTGGCTCAACTCAGTCGTTCTAGCGCCAGTTAGGCTTTCACCTCAGTGATGCCCTTGCTGGGGACTACACCGTCGTCGATGAGTCCTTGTGCAAACGAGTCAAGTGTGTTACCTGGTGTTGCTTTTCCTGAAGCCGGGGCGCTTCCCCTACTTCCAGTGTCGGTCTTTTTCTTCGACCCAGCCGGAGCGTCCTTCTTGGACTTGCCTCGGTTCTTCTTGCTACCAGCCTTTGTGGTGTCGTCGTCGGCGTCCGCATCCAGTGCTTGTTTTCCTTCCGCAACACGCTGCCAGTACGTTGCTTTCCGACTCGCGACAATAGCTTCCTGCTCCTCTGGTGTGTTACACGCACGCAGTTCGTCAAACGTGACTCCGAACCGGGCGTTGTCGACTGACAGGCGCTCCGAGTTGGCGATGCGGGACATGTCAATCACGTCCAGCTTCTCCTGGGCTAGTGCCCGGCGCTCTCGCGCATTGTCAATCTCACCCTGACGTGCTGTCCGGGCGGCAGGTTCAAGACCGTTGAGAGACCCGTTTTCCCGCTCTTGCAGCAGGTTCTCCTCGCGTTGGCGAGCCTCTTTGGCTGCCTCGGCTGCGGCCTTGTCCTTTGTGGAGTTGACTGCCCCTACTGCGGAGGAGACTGCCTTGTCAACAATCGCCTGGGCCTCTGGTGTCAGTTCTCCATCTTCGGTCAGTAGCTGCGGCTGGGTCGACGGCTTGTCTTCCTTGTCTTCGTCGTCTTCCTTACCTTCGCTACCTTCGTCGTCGGTTTCCCCTTCCGAGGTCTTGTCTTTGCCACCTGAGTCGTTTGATTCGTCTTCGTCGGCATCTTCGTCCTCGCCGTCTGACTTGTCAAAGTCGTCACCGATAGCCTTTCCAAGTTTCTCGGAGGAGTCCTTCGTCTCGACCATTTATAGCACTCCTTTCAAAAGTACAATATCAGAATACAGGTTAGGTCTGGTAGGTGTCAAGCTAGTAGCCTTTCCTGACAATGTCTAAGGCCATGTCGTCGATGTCACGCTCAGTCGGTGGCAAGAAGGGGAGTCTTGGAGCAGGGGTCTCCGGCTCATACACATTGATTGAATCCAGACCAAGCATTCGCTGGATGGTGTTCAGTTCCAGAAGGACTGACCTGAGATAGTCAACCCTAGGGCGTCCTCGGTCGAGGTTCCCGTAGGTATCGAAGATTTCCCTACGCCTAGCAATAGCAGCCGCTGTTAAGACACCTGAGGGAGCCGAACCGAAGTATTGCTGCACCTGAGGGTCAGTCAGCATCCAGGCCGGGGTCTCGAACGGGTCAATGAAGGTGTCACCGAAATACTTGGCGAACAGGGGGTCTGATGTGTAGACATCCACAGCAGCGGCCTTCTGTCGGCCGGTCAGTGGGCTCCCATCGGTTATCAGTGTCATCAGTTGGTCGAACATGGCCTGGGCCTTCATAAACTCCACGTTCCCCTCGGTCGGCATCTTCCAGCCACCATTAAGGTATAGCTGCATGTCAAACCGGGTGACCCTGGCAGCAGAGGCATCATGGATGCGCTGAAGGGACATGTCACGCTCCTCCATCAGCCGGTCGGCCAGCTTGAAGTTACCCTTCTCAAACGCCAGGCTGATGCGGTTCTTGAAGTCCTGGTTGGTCTTCAGCATCTCCTGCCTGAGCGACCACCAGTCGAGAGCCAAGTCGCTCCCTGTCCTAGCTGGGAACTGGTTGAGGAACTGGTCTTGCGCCACCTCGAAGGCATCCCAGCGCTCCCCCTCATCAGAGATGGTTGGGTCAGGCTGTATCTCGAAGTAGGCAGTCCTGAAGTCCCTAAGAGCCTTGACCTTCGGGTCAGTGAACAACGAGGCTGAGTCCTTCCGGTGAGGGTAGGCTTCCTCAAGAATACTATAGGCTTCCTGCTGCTCGTTGTAGATGGCAGCCTGCTGGGCCTTTACGTCCTTCAACTCAGTCCTGGTGTTGGGGGTCTGGTCAAGGGCCTCCATCCACGTCCTAGCATCACGCAGTTGAGCCAAGGTGTCCTCATAGGCACTGTCTACCTTGTTCCTCTCGAACCAGTACAGAGTTGTATCAATCTCAGCGTCACGGCCACCCTCGTCCTCGTCGTCGAAGTTACTGAGGGCGATGTTCCGCACCTGGTAGTCGGGGAAGCGTTCGTAGAAGTCACTCAGGGTGTTGTTCTGAGCAGCCTCGGAGTGGAGAACCTTCAGGCCACGCTGGACTAGCTCACCTTCAAGGTAGGGGGAGACGCGGAGTCCAACCCAGGCAGTGACATCCCGTAACCCTCGCTCACGGCTACCCTCTAGGCGAGCCTTGGCATAGGCAGGGCCGGAGCGGTTCTTCAACTGGAGGGCCATCAGGGAAGCCCGTTCCTCCCGTAGTTCGTGCAGGCGACTGGTCTGCTCAGGGGTCAGTGTCTGGTTCCCTTGTAGGGCCTCTAGCTCAGAGACCTGCTCAGCGGTCAGTAGCTCCTCATTTAGGTCATTGGTCACCAAGAGGCTAGCCGCTGTTCTATCAATCAGGTACTGTTCCCAGGCATCCCCCGGAGGCAATCCAATCGCTTCCCTAAGAAGGTTCTCAGGGAGCCAGTCGTGGTTGACTAGGAACATCTTGTCTTCCTCAGATAGCTCACCTAGGTCGTCGCCGTTAGCCATGAAGGACATGATGCCACGGGCAGCCCTGGTGCCAGGGAGCCCTAATGGCATACCGCTTAGAATGACATTCGTCCAGGCTTGACGCTCTGGAAGGATGCCAGTCATACCACCTATCTGAGTCCATAGAGGACTAGGGCCGAACGGCGTGTTCTGGGCAACCCAGTCAGTGGCACGTCCTGCAGGCGTACTGGTCTTCCTCTCGTCGGTGGTGAACTCACGAGCGTAGAACTCCATTGGGTTCGTGTACGCTAGTGGGTCTATCCAGCCAATCCCGCCCAAGGACTCAAGTGAGCTAGTGCTGACAAGGTTCCCAATCCCAGGTATCTGAGAGAGGAAGGGCATGGGGATGGGTACCATGTTGTTGAACTTGTTAGGCGTGTTCGTTTGCTTGGAGACCCGCTTGGCCTCCTTCTCAGACATGCCGTAGGCAGTCAGGGCCTCGACCATCTGGCCCCTCCACATGTCGGTGCTGACGTTGTTCATCGTCCGGGCGAACTTCCACAGCATTCCGACAGCGGCCGGGTTGTCCCACATACGGCGACCCCAGTTCCAGAGGATTCTTGACGGGAAGAACTCGAACGGCGCGAATATCTGGAGCAGGGCATCCCAGCCATACTGCCTCTCATAGCTGGTCAATGAGAAGGAGGCCCGCTCGTAGGCACTAACTTTGACAGCAATGGCATGGTCGTTCCGCACCTTACCAAGGGCAGAGCCCCACTCGTCAAGGGGTTTGTTCCAGACCTCTGGCAGGACATCCATCTTCTGACCAGACAATGCATCCCAGTCCCTTCTGACCATCTCCTGAGACCAGGACATGAAGTCATCAATCTGACCAGCCTTGAAGGCCATCATCTCGCCGGTACCCTCGACCAGGTCTTGACCCACCTTATAGGAAGTAGGGTTCGGCCCCCAGGCGAACATCAGGCGTCCGTTCTGTTCGGCTAGCTCCTCATAGATGCGTCCGACCTTGGTACCAAACCCTTCCCAGAGGAGGGCCTGGGAGTCACGGGTCAGGGTCTGCTTAGACGCCTTCAGGGTGCCTTTAATGAGCCCAATGTGTTCTTGCCTGGCTGCTCGGCGTCCTTGGAAGAACGTTCGGAGGAGGGAGGCGTTGACCACGTCCACTGGCTCAACGACGGAGAGAACGTAACGTTCAAGGTCGTCCCATCGTTTGAGACTGTCCTTATAGTGCTTGTCAAGCCCGCCAAGGATTCGATTTCGTCCCTTAGCTCGCTCAGCCTGGAAAGCGCGTGATACAGCATCTTCGTCTCCTCCCCTAGCCCTAACACGGCCAGCGACATTGTCTAGCTGCTTCTTAGACAGCGTGAAGTCCATCGCCTCGCGCCATATCCGGTCGGCGTTGTCCAGGTCGTCTGTATAGTGGTTGCCCACACGCCGCAGCATATTGCCCCTATCAACCTTGCTCAGAGTACCGCCGAAGGAGGACTCAACCAGGCGCTCGATATGCCCAGCCTCGTCAATCGCCTGCTGCCTGGCAGCCTCCATAGCGAACACCCTGGACTTCTCGAACCCAGGCCCGGATGACACAACTGGGGCAGTACCGTTTATCTGGTGGACGATGTTGGCCTGCGTGTAGTAGCTGTCCCTGACAGCAGACATCTCGTCGATGATTTCGTCCAGTGACATCTTCGGGTTTTCAAGGATGGACTTGAAGACCTCCTGGGCAGGCTCGGACAAGTCCCTAGCAGCGACCTTAGAACCAGCACCAGTGAGGTTCCGAGTGTCGCTCAGGTAGCGCCTAGTCAGCAGAGCAGGGGTCAACCTCTGGAGCCCGTCGTCTGACAGTAGGGCTGCCTTGAACGACTCAACTGCCTGACGTACCCCGTCAGCCGTCATCGGGTTACTATTCAGATGGCCTATCATCACGTCGGAGGCCCAATCTGGCAGGTCTTGAATGACCTCCTTGGGTAGCTCGTCAATCAACCCACCCTTGCTAAGGAAGTCGTCAGCGAAGTGGAGGCTGTCATCTAGGGCCTTAGCATAAGCGAGCCGCCTGGTAGGCATGTCGACCAGCTTGGTGGCTACCTCCACCGGCCAGGCCCAGGCGTGACTCAACCTCTCACCCCAGCGGCCAGCTTCCTCGGTCTTGCCGAAGACGGACTCGACCAGCTTCTTCCCTTCCCCTAAGTCGAACTGGTAAGGGTCGGTCTTGCCGGTCACGTCGGTCATAAAGTTGCTGTTGGCCACGAACGAGTCGTGCAGGGCCGGGTCACCACCGACGCGCTGGATATTGGTAACCACCTTCTGATTAGGGGCCAGCTTCCCAAACGGCTTGAAGGCTCGCAGAATGGCAGACGGGAACCGACCGCCCATCGTTATCAGTCCGATGAAGCCGTTGTATCCGATGTTCAACGAGATGAACTTAGGGGTTGCCAGAGCAGCCACTGACATCACCTTCTTCTGGGCTGCAGTGAAGGGACGGACAACCTTGGAGTACCACTTCGGCGCGGCCCCCATGAGGGCGTCCTGCAGCAAGGGAGCGTGGCGCTCAAGGATGTGGCCTAGGGTCATCCGGCGTATGGCCTCGTCGTCGAGCCCGGCCTTCCGCAGGGTGTCGACACCCTCACCGAAGCCGTCGTCGAACAGGCTCAACTTGCCCCTTCTCAGGTGCTCAGCGAACCGGCCGGTCTCAGTGTTGACGGCTAGGTCGCTCCAGCCGTTCTTGGTGACAATCTTAACAGCGGCTTCCCTACTAGGAGCCTTGCCGACATCGTCAAAGAACCTGACCAGGTCGTCCACTGACTTACCTACGTCATTGAGCCAGGGCTCCAACACACTGCTACTGGTCACTCGCATGGTCTCAATCCCCAGCCCTTGAGGAGTCCTGCGGAACATGAACCCAAATAGTCCTGGCTGGTGCTGTAGCTCTCCTCTAGCAGACAGGAACAGGTCACCTGAAATCATCTTCTCCATCTGCCTGGCTGTACCGCCTGCTGGCCCACCAGCGAGGAAGCGTCCCCACTTAGGTAGGACAGAGATGCTAGAGTCACCCAGTTGAGTCCCTTTGATGAGTCCGCTTCCCTTGCCAACAACCCAACCCTGTCGTAGCAGGCTCTTTCCAAACAACGCACTTCCGGTAAGAGTCTTAGCAGGAGCGAGTAGCCACAGCGGGTCGGCTGCGACCTTACCCATGAAGTCACCCATGTGACCGGCCCAGTTGACGTTCTCTGACTCCTCACTGAGGCGACTGAATGCCTTGCCCTCAACAGGGGACAACTCCTCCAGGTTCTCCAGTTGAACGTCCATGATGTAGGCGTTGACTATCCGTCTTGCTGTCCCTCCGTCAGCGAACTGAGAGAACGCAAGTGAGTAGGCTTGGTTGGCAACTATCCTTCTGGCCTCATCATTGGGCAACACATCCCTGAGCATGTTGTTGCCTAGGTGGAACTCGACCTGTTCTGACGGCCAGGACAGAACCTTGATGGCGTTACCCCAGGCGTCTCCAGCATAGTCCTTGAAGTGACCCCAGAAGTCCTTGTGACCACCGCCGGAGGTGTCTTCAGACTGCCCGAAGCCATCCTCTAGCTGAGCCCTCTTGATGCGCCATGGGTTCACTTCCGGGTCATTAGGGTCTTGCCAGAACAGGAACTGCATCTGCTGCAGAGGTGGGGCCTTCTGGATAGTCTGCCAGAACTCGTCGTCGAAGATGGTCACACCCTTCTCTTGGTCAGGGATGATTCCATACGTCTCAAGTGCGTTAGTTACGAAGCCTCCGAGGGACTGGGTCTGTCCTAATAGCTCTCTGAACCTAACCGTATATTCCTCGAACCCGACCAGGCCCTGAGTGAAGTCGGATTCCAACTGCTTGCTATCCTGGCTAATCCGGGTAGACAATTCCTGGGGCGTCAGGAACTCTCCCCCTATCTCAATCTCAGGGGTCTGGTCTGTCCTAACGAACTCGTCGCGTTCGCGCTCGAACTCCAGCCTAGCTGCTGACTGTCTAGGCTCCTGGGTCTGAGGTTCCTGGGGTAGGTTGAATGTACCCATTAAGCAAACGGCTCAGGTGAGCGGTCTATGAAGTCTGCCTGTCGCAACGCAATTTTAACCTCCTGAACCGTAGGTGGCCTTCCGTGCTGGCGCTCTAGCTCCAGACGAACGTTCCACGCGCCAATCTCCCTAGCGGTCGGAGCCCGGCCGAACATGTTGAAGAACTGCTGTCGCTGAGAGCCTGGCTTACCCAACCTCTGCAGCCTCTTGGTCTGCATTTCTGTACTGACTCCTGAGAGCATCCGGCCGAGAGCATTCTGATGGGCAGCGTCACGGGGGGCTCCTAGGTTCTTTGGGCGTGTACGCTCCTCGACAGGAGCCGCTTCAGCAGCAGGAGGTGCGTCTGTGGGGCCACCATCAGCAGCAGGGGCCTGTGGAGGTGGAGGCGTGTTACCTCTCTGTCCTGCCTTGGTGTCAATCCCTAGCCTCTCAGCAGCCTGACCTGTCTGAGTCTTCTCTTTAGCCAGACCAATCAATCGTCCTCCGAAACCCATTACCTGCCTCCTCTCAGAAAGGCACCGGCCTGAGCCTGCTCGCTAAGCTGCTCGACCTTAACCTCTCTAATGTCCTGGTTCTGTTCAGCCAAGGCGTCTGCAAAGGGGTTTCCAGTGGACGCCCTGGAACGCTTCCGGTCACCAAGACGGAAAGCATCTCTGACGAACTGTCGGACGAACTCTTTACTAGGCATACTTCATTCTACCTTCTTCTCTGGAACTGTGTCGAGCCGACGAACCCTTCTGATGGCAACCTGGACTTACTAGCCTGGTCGCCTTCAGCAAACGTCTTCAGGGCTCCCTCGGTCGGAAACAACTCACTAAGGAAGTCTGATGGGGTCAACTTAGCCGTCAAGAAGGCTCCTGCTGAGACAGGCCCAGCATCGGTCTCCTCACCGAACTGAGTCGTTAGAGTCCTGGTGGTCTGAGTCGTTTGACCACCCTCACTGGTACTCTCAGAGGTACTTTCCGATTCGCTCCTAAGCCCCCCTCTGGTGGACTCTAGGAAGGGGCTCTCACCCTGAAGGGCAAACGCTCCCAGCTTAGTAACGTATGCAGCCAGCAGTTCGTCACGTCGGTCTCTTAGGGCTTCAATCTGGTCGGGGAGGAAACCTTCAACGTTCCCTATCGCTACCAGGAAGGCGTTATCAAAGTCGGCCAGGAACTCCTCACCTGTAGGAACCCTTAACTCTTGAAAGGTCTCAGATGTAGAGGTTGAGGAGAATGAACTACCACCACCGTCCAGTCCTAGCTCTCCTGATGGAGCACCCGTAGGGCCACCAGGTAGCTGGTCTGGAGGAGTAGGCAACTCAGGTGGGGTAAAACCCACACCGGCAGCCTCGAAGGTGCTAGTCAGAAAGCCAAAGGCATCGGACTGCTGGCCTACTAGGGCACCGAGTCGAGTGGCCAATGCACCACTGTTAGAACCTATCCTCTGCTGCAACTGTTGTAGTGAGAACGCCCACGCCTGAGCCTGGTCACCCATAGACGCGGCGTCCTGTCCCCCACTAAGCCTGGTCTGCAGGACGGCAGCGCCCTGGAAGACATCTCTATAGAGGTTCAGTAGCTGCATGTTGGCAACCCCGACATCCCCTCTAGGGACACCTAGCTGTCGACCGATGCTGCCAGTCAACCTCAAATAGGCTTCAGTCCACTGGCTCTGAGGGATACCTTCAGGACGACCCTGCTGGAACAACTGAAGTGCGTCAATCATCGCGAACACGTCAGTACCGTCAATAGCATTCTGAATGATGCTAACGATGATAGCCGGGTTCACCCCCGTGTCGGTAGGTGTACCTGTTTCGATTGGCTGTCCTGGTGTCTGTGGCATTATGCCTGACCTGACTGACTGAAGGAATTGTCCTGTTCACCACTAGATACTGGGCCTGGTGGTTGTGGGGCTGTCGACCCACCAGCTTCCGGCCCTAGACCACTTCCTTGGCCACCTCCAGGCTGCTGACCGGGCACTCCACCACCAAGGGCTGCCTGAGCCTGCCTGAACTGAGCGTCCTCGATAAACTTAGCCCGGAACTGGGTCTCCATGATGCGCTCAGCAAGGTCGTCCTCACCCTCCTCCTTGAGGGCCTCTGCTATCCGCATGAGGACAATCATCGGGTCTCGCTCAGCTATGTCCTTGAAGATTCTGTCCTTCACACCCTGGCTGTCCGGGTGCCTGAAGACACGCTCTAGGACATCTTCGAGGGAGAAGATTGGGTTCCTTGGGTCGAGGAGGAGCCTGGCTGTCTGAGCCTTGAGGGCCAGGTCGGCAGGCAGTGCAGGCTCGAAGCGAGGCTCGACGCGGAACTCTCGTTCCTCTAGTATCGAGGTATCAAAGGCAATCCTGATTGGAGTGTTCCCACGGTTCCTTGACACTAACTCAACTATGTCAACATCGGAATCCCTAAGCTGGTGTAGGTGAGAACGAGCCACCTGAGTCCCGAAGGCTTCCAGACCAGCCTTAAAGGGATTGAGTCCATTAAGGGCAATATCAGTGACCTGGGCAGCGAGGAATCCTGAAGCGTCCCCACCGAAAGGTGTACTAGCCTGTAGGACGTTACTAATGACACCCCGCTCCTTCTCCTGCTGAATCAGGGCTATCAGTCTCCAGGCATCCTGGTTCACTGGCGTCACGTCCAACTGCTGGACTGACTCCTCTAGACGGAGAGCGTTAACGGCTCCTGCACCGAACTCCCACGGTGGCAGCGTCCCTGTCCTCGTCTTCAGCACAGTATTGCCGTATGCCTGGGCACCGAACTTGTGTAGAATGGTAGCGACCAGTTCGTTGTACTGAGTAGAGTGTTCCTCGATGGTACTAAGGATACTCCGGCCGAAGTTTGAAATCCAGCCCTGAGAGCCCATCCATGTTGGCCTTCGTAGGTTCCTCAGGCCAGCCCTTTCAGATAGAGCAGCCTGCATGTTAGAAGGAACGTCAGGTAGCTCATTAAGAGGCATCTGATTGACCGGCGTGATGGTGATGGGCCTATTGGTCTCGTTGTACCCGTGCTCGTATGGAGGCTGTACCCACAGGCCATTGAATAGCATAGGTGAGTTGTTACCTATCACCATGCTGAAGTTGTCCTGTACTCCAGGCCACATTGCAAGCACACCCGTCATGGCCTTCCTTCTAAAGTCCCACCACTCCAGCTTATACCCAGAGGAGGTCAGGTCTGCGTCATACTCGTCGCCACTTGGAGCAATCGCTCTCTGGATGTGTTCGTTCTCAGGGTAGTCGTCCAACAGGCTAGCTAGAGAGACCCGCTTGGCGAAGATAACAGAGTGGAGTCCTTGGCTATCAAACAGGGGGTAGGTTAGCCTGGGGTCAATAAACTCACCCATGAGAGGCACTCCGTCATCTCGACCGGATTCCTCAGTGACCAGACCTTTGAAGACGATGCACCCTCGGAGCAATGCCTGCCAGGCGGCTGTGTACCAGAACATTCCCTCACCACGCCGGAGAAAGAGGCTATCATAGTCGTCGATGATGCCACCCATCGCGTACTCGACATCCTGAGCCGTTCGCCTATCTTCAGCATCCATGTCACCGACAGCCAGCGTGTCGATGTCCCAGAACACATGGTTCCTTGTCAGGATGTTGATAGCTGCGTTCGGGCCGGTCTGAGGGTCATTGCTGATGAAACGGAACATCCCAGTTGGCTTAGTCTGCTGGAGGACATCCCATAGCTGGTACATCGCCATCCATTCGTCTTGCCGGTCGTGCCATGGCTGCCAGTACATCTGCCTGCTCAACCACTGGTTACCAATCTGAGTAGCCAGATGGTTCTCCTCCGGTGTGGAGAAGGGGTCAAAGGTCGGGCTGGGCAGGTTACTGGGCATCTATCTCACTCCTGGCATTCTGGCACTGGTTAGACCCCGGTCTCTGTCAGCAGAGGGCCTTAGTTCAGTATATCGGTCGCAGAGCCGGTTTGCACCTAGGAGAGCTATCACACGGTCATCCATCGCTCCGGCCTGCGCCTGAGCCTTCCACTGCATGTCTCCTGTCTTTCTCACATGCTCCCAGGTGAAAGTGAACATCTCACGCACGGTCATCGCGCATCGGATGGTCAGTACCAGACTCTCCACGTCTTCCTTGCCGTTGGACAACATGCTTGACCTGGTGTCCCTTGTCGAGTACCACCCGGCCTTCCTGTTCTCCTTGGTCAGGTCTTCCTCGTCTATATCATAGTACAGGTTCGGGTAATCGAGGTCAACGGCCCTAAGCACACAGGCACTAATCTTGTTGCGCTCGATGGCCAGCATTGCACCGTTGTAGTAGTAGCCGATGGCACAACCCATCTCAGCTAGTTTGTTGGGGCTAACCTTCATCGCCAAGACGGCCACCTGTCGACGGGACTGAGCGTGCAGTACCTGGATACACCCGTTGTCCGACTTCTTATGTCCCTCACTTGGGTCAATAAAGATGACATAGTCCTCACCGGCCTGAGGCTGCTCGAAGATGTCCAGACCATCAATTATCCAGGGGGTCGGCCGACCGGGGCCTGTCTGACCCCAGCCTTGGAACTTAACTGAGTCACCAGACGGCATGGGCAGGCTAGCTAGGTGCTCTATCGGGTTCCTGGTGTTCTCGTGGATGTACTTCAGGGCGTCTAGCTCAAAGTAGCTGTCTCCACCCAGGAGGAAGCAACCCATCAAGTCCTCTGGGTACTCCTGCTCAAATGGGGTGTCCGTCTTGGCCATGTCACGTATCTTGTTCCGACGCCAGGTTATCTGACCAGGGGTCAGGTTGTGGAGCCCCATCAGCTTGTTCTCCTCCTCAGAAGGACTGAACTGAGCCTTTTCCTCATCCGTCAAGGTGAAGGTGTACTTCGGCTCGTCCCACCAGGGAATGAAGTGAAGGGTGTAGGAGTCGTCCTGGTTAGTGCCCTGATACTTAGCAGCCATGGCAAAGTCGTAGAACGGGCCAGCAGCACCTCTTGGCGTGCTCTCTAGGTCGACCTGACCGTAAGGAGCGTCAGGGACGGCCGGAAGGATGCCTCCTAGGATTTCACCGGCCCGTCCAGGCTTCCAGTGAGCGACTTCGGTAGCGTGAACGATGTGAGCCGTGAACGACCGGCCTGCAATGGACTGCTCAGCAGAGGCCCAGATGAAGCGACTACCTGCTAGGTCTCCGAAGACCAATTCGTCGTTGTTGTCCTGGGTAATCCGGGGGCATAATCCGTACTCCCCTAGCTGGACTAGGTGCATTTTGATGCGGTCGCGGAACCGACCTATCATGTCGTCGTCCTTGCCGATAACTAGGCAGTTGACGCCGAATCCTGTCGTGACCCGCCTAACATTCCGGGCCATGATGCGACTAGAGCACCTAACCTGCCTTGGTTTGACCCAAACGTCCCGAATTGTCTCCTCATGGGCCATCCTGGTCTGCAGGAAGTCATAATCGAAGGGTACAATCTCCTCTTGCTCGTTTGGGACGTGCAGAAACGACCTAACCCAGTCCTTTTGGGTCAAATCGCCTGCATTGACGGCTAACTGTTGGGTCAAATAGTTCCTTAGCTGCGAAGTCCGAGTAGGTTGCGAAGATTCCGAGGTTTGGCTGGCTTTCTTGCCTTTGGCGTCCTAGTTGTAGCCCTTTGCTGCTGCCTTGGACGACCTGAACTGGTCGTCGGGGTAGCTCTCGGTGCCGGGGCCGGTCGAGGGGTAGCTGACTGCCTAATTGGCGCTGGGGTGTTGCTCCGGCCATGTGGCGGGTCTAGTCCACCACCTGCGCCGAACAGGAACGAGTCACCTGCAGCTTGGTTGCCACGAGCAGTGCGGCCTGCACCTCCACCACCGCCTCGTCCAGTACCTGGTCTCCGACCGCTCATTCCAGGGCCACTGAAGGAGCCCGGCCTGGTACCAGCACGTAGGGCTGCCAGCCTAGCTTGGTTAGCTCGTGCTGCAATCCTGACCCGGCCCTTAGGACTCCTGGCCCTGGCAACGTTGCTAGTCTGGATGGCGTGCCTGATTGTCCTCTGACCGAATGCTCTGTTAGCGAACTCTGATAGGGTCTCTTGTCCGTGTGCCATTACCTGCGCCTTCCTCTGGGCCTCTTGACGAAGCGCCTGCGGACTGGGTTGGGTTCATTGTCGAAGATGGGGGGCTCACCGAACTTCCGAACGGGCTCCCTTAATGGCTCTCTGGGCTGTCGACTCATTGGAACCTCACCGAAGGAGTCCCGACGACGGAAGGAGGAGATTGGCCTAGGCACTATCTGTCCTCCGCATCAGGGTCGTCCTCAACAGCCTGCCTCTGAGGTCTTGGCGCGAATGCTTCCAGACCCTGCTCACCAAACGGGGAGCTATCTGGGACAGACCCGAAGTCCGGGGGCACATCACCCTCGCGCTCGACAATCCCTTCCGGCTGGGTAGCCCGAAACTGCCTGCGTGGCCTGCGCCTACGTCGTCTGAAGATTCCACCTAGTCCCATATCAAACTCCTATTTGTTGGGGGTGGTGGGTGGCCTGAAGGAGGACAGGCCGAGGTTACCGGAATCCCACCGACCCCCGCTGTTGAACCATGTATTCATCCTACTCTCTAGAGAGTCTGGTTGTCAAGGACTGAAAGGGCCTCCTCTGCCACTCGTCATCGAGAGGAACCAGGCCAGCAGTGCTAGAACCAGGATTACGGCAAAGAGGTCAGGTAAGGTTAGGTAGGATAAAGTACAACACTCTAGTAAGACCATCAATTCCTCTCCTGATACATCTGAACGTACATCCGATTAAGCCCTCTACTGTCTCGCATGTCGTCGACGATGGTAGCCAACTCCAGGCACCCGGCCGAGTTCTGGGCACTAGGGCACCGCTGACCTTCATGGCCCTTCTGCTTGTGGCCATCAATCATCTTGGTAAAGTCCTGCATCACGTTCCGGCGCTCAACCTCGGCTGTCTGAGTCTGGTAGTTCCGTCTGTAGTAGTCTCGATTTCCCTTCCGAGACTTGCAGTTCAAGCAGCAGAACTTCCGGGGCCTCCCTGGGTTCTTGGTCTTCAGTACCTCACCTGAGCAGTTGTGACAGCCTCCTCCGCAACCAGCACAACTGGGTGTCTTCTGCTCTGTCTTCTTCTTCTTTCTAGGCATGTTGTCCTCCGTATGGACAGCAGGTTCTACACCATCCCCAACTACATACCCGGTCTGTCTTTTTCTCACAGTGTCTACAACTCATGTCAATCTCCTCTCTACATACACTAACAATAAGATACGATAAGTATTACACTATGGTACCCATCTTTATCCTACCCTATCTATTCCTTATTGTCAACATCCGGGGCTCTAAGGCGGTAGAAA
>SDBT01004794.1_pt1 | contig 22874 bp, 22 predicted proteins | sample 2277101 | NCBI WGS metagenome assembly SDBT01 (sample SAMN10404973, study PRJNA504765) | marine sediment metagenome | isolation source: marine sediment core GS10_PC15, 103 cmbsf | place: Arctic Ocean: Southern Knipovich Ridge | collected 2010 | reverse complement strand
GGATCGAGGTCTTTTATAACAGAATAAGACGTCACTCAACTTTAGGATACTTAAGTCCGGTTGACTATGAGAAGAAAAAACGTTAACCTAATTAATGTGTCCACAAAATCGGGGGAACCTCAGCATTGACCTACAACCGCAGCGGAATAATTCGCGATCGCATGCAGGGCATATTCATCCCGGCGGCCATTTAAACCATCGCCCGCCCATGACATGAACATGAAGATGGTCGACAGACTGGCCGGCATGCCGACGGCAGTTGACCACCGTTCGGAATCCATCTTTCCCCAGATCCTTACTTTCCGCTATCCGGGACGCCGTATACAGGAGCTTTCCAAGTATGTTTTCGTCGCCATCAAGCACCGTCTCTATATGCTTTTTAGGAATCACCAGGAAATGAACCGGCGCCTGCGGGTTGACATCTTCAAATGCCATGCAATCATCGTCTTCGTGCAGAATCCGGGCGCTCCGCTTACCGCCGGCGATATTACAGAATATACAATCGCTCATAGATCCCCCAGATAGTTGAGAACCAGAGTGGGAAATAACACGCCGGCGGTCTCCGCGCGCAAACGGCGGGGACCAAGCCTCACCGGCAAGAATCCGGCTTCAATCGCCGACAATATCTCATCATCCGTAAAACCGCTTTCGGGGCCAACCATAAGCAACAATCTCTTTAGATCGTGAGATTTCTGAATCGTTTGTTCTATCGTTCTGGAGAGCCTGTTGGAGGCCGCTATCAGAGAGCGATCAAATTCACCTTTGATACCCAGAGTTTCAGCGAATGTTTTGAATTGTGCTACCGGCGGTATTACCGATCTTTTCGATTGCTTGGCGGCGGCCCTGGCGATTTTCTTCAGGCGGGAGATTCTCCTTACAGACGACGAATCCACCTTTATCTTCAAATAACTCTTTTCAGAATAATAAAATATGAACGATGACACTCCGATCTCGGTACCTTTCTCGACTATGAAATCCATCTTTGACGGCCGGCAGATTCCCATGGCCAGAGTGATATTATGAAACGGTTCGTTTTCCAGGCGAGTAACGTTCGAGATCAATCCCCTAACAGTAGTACCGGAAATAGAATCGATAACAACCCGATATTTCAAACCGGTGCCGTCGATTGCATAGAACGAATCCCCGATTTTGGCACGCAATACCTTTTTCAGGTGATACGCCTCGCTGCCGGCCAGGATCAGCCGCTCATCGTCCACCCGGGAGGGATCGATTATAAAGTTCGTAGCCGTTATTTCTATTTCGGCACCTCTTCCTTGAGAGCAGCGTGCAGGATATCATATTCAATCGACCCTGAATCCTATGAAAATCCCTGTTCTCAGTCAACGTAAACTTGGTGTTGCGTCCCGCAAATAACATTGAAATAAACTGTCATTGCGAGTCCGGCAGCCGCCGGACGAAGCAATCTTAACCCTTTATATACCAAGAGATTGCTTCGTCGCTCCGCTCCTCGCAATGACTGACAAATTTGTCATTATTTCCAAAACAGGACATTAGTTTGAATAAGCGGTATCGGCTTCATACGCCGAGTGTAGCTCGGAGTTTCTCAAAAAACGACCTGTCCGTCGGAGGGGGTTTCTCGCCGCGCGACTCGGCCAGTTTTGTGAAAAGAGCTCTTTCCTCGTTCGAGAGCCTGGTCGGCGTCCAGAGTATAACCCTGACCAGTTGACTGCCTCTCCCGTAACCGTTCAGATGCGAAATACCCTTGTTGCGCAGCATGAATATCTTGCCGGACTGCGTTCCGGCCGGGATTTTCAATCTCGCCATACCGTCAAGCGCAGGCACGTCGATCTCCGCGCCCAGGGTTGCCTGGGAAAACGATAATGGCATCTCACAAATGATATCATCCCCTCTCCTTGTAAAATGCTCGTGCTCTTTCTCGTCGATTATCACCAATATGTCGCCGGGCGGGCCGCCACGCGGGCCATAATTGCCCGAACCGGTGACAGAAATATAATTCCCCGCCGACACACCGGCAGGGATTTTGACTTTTATTGAGGTTTGCCCATTCACAAGGCCGTTGCCAGCACAGTGGCTGCAGATTTTTTCGATGATTTGTCCCTCACCGCCGCAATGCTGACAGGTCTGGATATTCACAAACTGCCCGAAGAGCGATCTCGATACCTTCTTGATCTGCCCGCCTCCACCGCATGTGGGGCATGTTCTTCTTGATGATCCCGCCTCGGCGCCTGTTCCTGAGCAACTGTCACAACCGACCAGACGCTTGATCTTTAATGTTTTCTCAATACCTGCAGCGATCTCTTCCAGCGTCAGGCTCAATTTGACCTGCAAATCCTGGCCTCGCTGAGGGCCGGAATCCCTGCTGGAGCGAGAACCACCAAAACCGAAGATGTCATCTAAACCGAAGCCCCCAAAATCTCTCATGAAGGCTCGCAGGGCATCGCCGAGATCGAAACTCTCGAAGCCCTCGAAGCCTCCGGCCCCCGCGCCTCTCAGTCCGGCATGACCATACTGATCATAAAGCTGGCGCTTCTGATGATCCTTGAGAACCTCATAAGCCTCGGTGGCTTCCTTGAATGACTCCTCTGCCGGTTTATTGCCGGGGTTTTTGTCGGGATGATATTTTACGGCCAATTTGCGGTAGGAACGCTTTATTTCATCCTCAGTGGCGTTGCGTCCGACATTTAATGTCTCGTAGTAGTCTCTCTTAGCCATTCCCTGCCCGGTTAGACCTGCCTTAATTCATCCTGAATATTTAATATATCGGAATAATTTCTAATAGTCAACCCGGCAGGATCCCTTCTAAATTGAACTAACGATCCTGCTAAAGGGATTTTTCTCCCCATTGAATAAAGGTGGTTCCTGGGATGTTTTGAATATTGCTAAAATACTTAATTATATCGTGGAATATTTTCTCAGTTTTATTGTATAAGATTATAATAGATTTAATTTCTTTCCTTTTGAAGTGACATCCTGGATATGCATCTCCGACGTTCTTTGAATTAACAGTGCAGGAGGATATCAAAATGGGTAACTCATTGAAATACGTTGTAGTATTGATAAGCGTCCTTTCAATATTACAATGCTCGAAAGGCCCTCTAGATCAGTCCAGGCAACCCCCTCGAGCGTTAAGTGCCGCCGAGGAAAACCTGGTCGATTCAGGCAATAAATTCGGCTTCAAGCTTTTCAGAGAAATCGTCCAGGAAGAACCCGACCGGAATATATTTATCTCGCCCCTATCAGTATCAATGGCGCTCGGGATGGCTTATAACGCAGCCGATGGCACAACCCTGGAAGCGATGGACTCAACCCTGGAACTATCCGGTATCGATATTCAGGAGGTCAACGAATCATATCAGAGTCTGATAGATCTACTTATGGGTCTTGATCCTGAGGTTACATTTCAGATTGCCAATTCAATGTGGTATCGACAGGGATTTCCGGTTGCTCGTACGTTTATCGACCGGATCGAAACCTATTTCTATGCCGTGGTCAGCGATCTTAATTTCGATGATCCTGCCTCCGCTGACATAATCAATGACTGGGTCGATCAAAATACTAACGGGAAGATCACCGAAATCGTCGATCCGCCCATCGATCCGTATACAGTTATGTTTTTAATCAATGCCATCTATTTCAATGCCAATTGGACATACCAGTTCGACGAGGAAGATACCCAGGAGGATTTATTCACCCTCCCCGATGGCTCCCAGAGGGCTTGTTTGATGATGTTTCAGGAGAATGATCTCAGGTTTCTCTGGCATGAGGATTTCCAGGCTGTAGATTTGCCCTATGGGGATGGTCTTTTCAGTATGACCATTCTGCTTCCAAGGCATCATATCGATATCGATGCATTGATAGCCGATCTCAACCAGGAGAATTGGGACATCTGGGTTAATAACTTCACCGAGGAAACTGGAGCGCTTTTCCTGCCTAAGTTCAGTCTCGAATATGAAATTCTGCTGAAAGACGTTTTGACCGCCCTCGGCATGGGAATAGCCTTTAATCCTGATCTGGCCAACTTCGGGCAGATGATAGAACCGGGAGGCATCGTCGAGGGCAATCTTTACATAACCAGGGTAAAACATAAAACGTTTATTGAGGTCGACGAGGCCGGTACTGAGGCGGCAGCGGTGACATCGGTAGAGGTTGGGGCTACATCGGGGCCTCCAACCCTAAGGGTCAACCGGCCCTTTATCTTTATGATACGAGAAAACCATTCTCAAACAATATTATTCATGGGGAAGATTGTGGAGCCGACGACCGGCTAAAAACGGCTATTGAGGAGTATTGGGGATGAAAAAACCCCGGACTGAAAGAAATCAAATCCGGGGCTTATTCTAAAAAAACAGAATTTATTTGTCGTCGTCCACGACCTCGAAATCAGCGTCCACCGCGCCCTCATCGCCTTTGTCTTCGTCCTTTTTCGGTGGCTCCTCCGATGCCTGAGCCTCGCCGGCCCCGGCCTGCTGGGCGGTCTGCTGTTTATACATTTCCTCCGCCATTTTGTGCGATGCCTGCATCATCTCGTCGACCGCCTTGTTGATTTCCTCCGGGTCGGAAGAATTTTTCACCGATGTGGCCTTATCTATGGTTTCCTTTATTTTGTTCTTTTCATCATCGGAGAGCTTATCGCCGAACTCTTTCAAGCTCTTTTCGACCTGGTAGATGGACGAATCGGCTTTATTGCGGGCCTCGGCGAGTTCCCTGGTCTTTTTGTCTTCGGCGGCATGAGCGTCAGCATCTTTGACCATTTTGTCTACCTCCACCTCAGAGAGACCGGATGACGATTCAATCTTGATCGATTGTTCCTTGCCGGTCCCGAGATCTTTGGCCGAGACATGGAATATGCCATTAGCATCGATATCGAAAGTCACCTCGATCTGCGGCATTCCACGAGGCGCTAGTGGAATTCCGATCAGATCGAACCGTCCCAGAGTCCTGTTATGTATCGCCATCTCCCGCTCGCCCTGCAGAACATGAATAGAAACCGCTGTCTGGTTGTCTGCGGCGGTTGAGAATATCTGAGATTTTTTTGTCGGAATGGTCGTGTTTCGCTCGATAAGCTTGGTGAATACGGCCCCCAGAGTCTCGATCCCGAGCGAAAGAGGAGTGACATCAAGTAATAGCACATCCTTTACGTCACCGGAAAGAACACCGGCCTGGATTGCCGCTCCCAGGGCGACCACTTCGTCGGGATTGACGCCCTTATGCGGCTCGCGGCCAAACAATTCCTTTACTACCTCCTGCACTTTCGGCATGCGGGTCATTCCACCGACAAGTATGACCTCGTCGATGTCCGATTGAGAAACCTTGGCATCGGCCAGCGCCTTCTTGCAGGGCCCTATAACCCTTTCAACAAGATCATCCACGAGCTGTTCAAGCTTGGCCCTGGTTAAAGTTAAATCGAGATGTTTCGGGCCGGATTGATCCGCAGTTATGAATGGCAGATTCAACGAGGTCTGAGTGGTAGTGGAGAGTTCGCATTTGGCTTTCTCGGCAGCTTCCTTCAACCTCTGCAGTGCCATACGATCCTGTCTTAAGTCTATCCCCTGACTCTTCTTAAACTCGTCGGCCATCCAGTCGATTATCCTCTGGTCAAAATCATCTCCGCCCAGATGAGTATCGCCATTTGTGGAACGGACCTCGAATACGCCGTCCCCCAATTCAAGTATGGAAACATCAAAAGTCCCGCCGCCAAGATCGAAAACCGCTATTTTCTGATCTTTCTTTTTTTCGAGACCGTATGCCAGCGACGCCGCCGTCGGCTCGTTGATTATGCGCAAGACCTCCAACCCGGCAATCTTGCCGGCGTCCTTAGTAGCCTGACGCTGGGAATCGTTAAAATAGGCCGGCACGGTAATCACAGCCTGCTTAACTTCGCCGCCAAGATAGTCCTCAGCGGTTTTCTTGAGATACTGCAGGATCATGGCCGAGATCTCCGGAGGTGCGAATTCCTTGCCCTCGGCAACCACCCGGCAATCATCATTGGGCGCCCCGACGATTTTATAGGGAACAAGTTTCTCCTCCTCGGAAACCTCCGAGTGACGCCGGCCCATAAACCGCTTGATGGAGAATATCGTGTTTTCAGGGTTGGTTATCGCCTGACGTTTGGCGACCTGGCCCACCAGCCTCTGGCCGTCTTTGGCAAATGCCACTATGGACGGCGACGTGCGGCCTCCCTCCGGATTGGGGATCACGACCGGATCGCCGGCCTCCATGACTGCCACGCAGGAGTTGGTCGTGCCTAAATCAATGCCTATTACCTTACTCATATTGTTAACATCCTCCCTTAATCATTATAACATGAACATTATTGGCAAAAATGTCCAACAATAAAGCGCCTTTTATCCGACCTTTCTGCATCGTATAAAAACAACGACAAAACTCGATTTTGCTATTTTTTCTTCTTTCGCGCCCCGGTAACTCTCATATGAATGTTGGCCAGTATACACCCGTTGATTAAATTGCTGACCAGCCCTGCCAAAGCCGAACTCCTGGAAACAACGCCCGGCATCATGGTTGTATAGCCGGTGTGGACAGCGTAAGGCAGATCGGCCGCCAGGAAGAGAAATCCTCCGATCAGCAATCCGCGGACGATCCAGCTCGACGGCAGTTGCGGCATAATAATTGAATAAGCGAGAGTCAAAACGAAAACCGCGGCAAACATGACAATTAGAAAGATCAATGGGAAATAATCGGGTTGAAAAAGTGAAAAATAACCTCGCATGCCTGCATAAGCCTCAGCGTTCAGGCTTTTTTGTATCAGGACAAAAAGCCTGTTTATTACCGTTGCCGGTATGGTAACGAAGATAGTCGTCCACCAGACCGCGTTCCAGTCGACTGTCATTGCCTTTGCCATTTCCTCCCCTGCTTAAAAAACCTCAGAAATTAATTCTCCGGCTTAAGAAAGCGCAATCAACCGGAAAAATCAAGATGCTGTTCGGCTGCTTTTTTTACGCGGCCCAGATGCTTCTTGACTACGAAAAAATCGCCGATTTCTATGATGATCTGCGAATAGAACCAGCCCCAGAAACCATCATAGTCAGCGCGCATCACCACATTGATCCTGGTTCTATCGTTCCCGGTTTTGTGAAAATAATAGCCACCATACATGCAGTTGATGCCAAGCTTCGGAAATTTGGGATCCGATCCAATGTCGAATGTAATGCTCTTGCCGGGTTTCACACTCACTATCCTGCCAATAAGAAATTCGTTGCCGACGCTCAACTCGGGAAGGTTATCCATGAGCCTCTCCAGATCTTTTCTCCCACCGAACTCGAGAAAATTCCATCCATACGATTCAGCTTCCGGCAATTGCCTGACCCAGCGAAATATGTATTCGGGTGGAGCGTTTACCTCCATTGTCCTGACCGTTCTTATATCAGCGTCCGGGCAGTACATATCGGCTTCATATTCCGCAGCGATCTCCTCTGGAGTAGATCCCCATGTATTCCATGAGGGTGCAACAAAGATTTTGAAATAACCTACTGCAGCAATAATCAGAATCGCAAAAAAGAATATGATCTTTATCGGTTTGAAATCGGGATTGAATAAATAAACCACCCGATAAACTATATGTCCCACCCAGATTATGACTAAAAGCGCACCCAGAATTGCCCAGAACGTCAGATACACGATCTTCCCTGTAAATAAGAGAATCGCAGCAATTACAGCCCAGATGAGAATGCTGAATACGTATCTAATCAGCGTTATCAAATATCCTCCAAAATCGTCGGCTCTCCACACCTATAAGAACCGTAAATGTGGAGTTAATCATAATAAATAAGCCTTGAAATTTCAAGGCAAAGATATTGCGGACTTGCGGGGTGGCAGAGCGTTATTCAAAAATCCCCGATACCGCGGAAACCTGAATCATTCCGCAGCGAGAGAGGTCATGCAACGTTCCGGAAGGATCGTTTCCCGGCTTCCAGGCTCATTCGATTGTAACCGACCGACCTTTTGCGCCGGTTCTAATAACACCACGAATCGGTCGGATCGAGATTTAAGAAAAAGCAGGTGGCCTCGACATAGAAGCCGCTGCAGGACAAAAGGTTCCGGGTGCTACAGCTTCTCGATAGCGCTGAAGATTTCTTTATGTTCCGGAAACCTCCCGGTCTCCTTCTTGGAGAAGATCTTCTTACCGTCAACGACGATTTCGAAGACCCCCCCGTCCGATTCTATCAATTCCGGTTTGACGCCGAATTTATCCTCAATTGCATCCGCCAGACTGACGGCTTTGGGATCGTAATTTCAAACGACGCAGTATTCGATAGATACATTCAATTTCTCATACCTCCATGTTGTCATCTCTTGCAGCATATTCAAAAGAACCGGACGCAGGATGGACGGGTTCCCCTCCTCTGTCCGGATCAGCGTAATTATTGAATCCGCCGCCACATTGCTCCGTAGTTTACTCTCCCGTCAAATACAATATTTGTTTATGACGTTTATTTATTTTTCGAGGATGCCACAACGACTTTTGCATGGCGTATAACTTTATTATTCATCAGATAACCTGGCAGGACGACACTTAATACCGTGCCCTCCTCCTCGTCCGAAGGCGACTGCATTACAGCCTCATGATAGACAGGGTCAAACGGCTCGCCGAGCACCTCCATGGATTTGACACCTTTTCTCTCCAGAGTAGCCAGCAGCTTTTCGTATACCAGCTTTATTCCCGCCAGGAAATTCTCGTCTTCCCCCATCGTTTTATCATCATCGACGCTTACGGATTCCAGCGCTCGCTGAAAATCGTCCAGAATCCCCAGGAGTTCCAGAACTAATTCCTCGTTTGCATTCCTGATGATATCTGCATATTGTCTGGCGGATCTCTTTCTGAAATTATCAAACTCAGCCGCCAGGCGGATATACCGTTCCTTATCCTCCTCCGCCGCCGGTGATTTCAGCAATCCTGTTTTATAAGCAGCCAGCTCGGCCGCCGGATGAATCTTCTTCGACATTTCTACTCCCACGCAACCCAACAGATCATATTATTCTATTAGAGGCAATAAACGATGTCAATCATCTATCGGATAAGATTTCGGAAAGTCTTTTAGCAGTATAATCGACAACCCCCATCAATTTCGAATATGGCATCCTGGTGGGGCCAATGACACCAAGGATACCCTTAAATTTTCCGGCGGAATACGTCGATGACAAAAGCGAAAGCTGTTCGATATTACTCGATTCACGAGCGTTTTTGCCGCCTTCCACGCCGATGGTAACGGTTATCCCCTCCATTATTCCCGCTCGCGATAATAGATCAAACACGGTTTGTCTTTCTTCAATCAGATCGAAAAGTTCGCGGACCTTGGTGGGGTCTTTGAATTCGGGCTGATTCAAGATATAACGGGTATCTCCCAGATGAACCTCGGCCCCCTCCGAGAATTTCAAAAGCGTTTCTGCCGATTCAATAAACATTTTTATAAGACGAGGATCCCCCATAGTTGGCTCGGCCAGCCGTCTTTCTATAGTCATCCTCATCTCACCGATTGTCAGGCCGCAGAGTCTTTCGTTCAATACGGTTGCCGTATCTGAAAGGGCGACATCTCTAAGATCCGTCTCCACTTCCAGCAGCACCGTTTTCGCCAGACCCGATTTCATTGCCAGCACAACTAATACTCGCCGTTCTGCAACCGGAATCAATTCCAGCCGTGTTATGATACCGGATTCAAATTTTGGTGAGATAGTAACCCCGAGTTGGCTCGAAACGCTTCCCAGTACACGCGATGTTTGCTCCAGCACCTGGTCTATTCCCGAATATTCCTTACTGATATTATTGCGGATTTTCTCCCGATCGACGAATGATAGTTTTTCAGGCTTAAGGAGATAATCGACATACATCTGGTATCCCTGAATAGTGGGTACCCTCCCGGCAGAAGTATGGGGCTGATTCACAAGTCCGATCTCTTCTAAATCCTTTAAGGTGTTCCTTATTGTGGCAGGCGATAATCCCAGATTATACGTTTTTGCCAAAGCCTTGGATGCCACCGGCTCGGCCCGGGTTATGTAATGGTCTATCAAGACCTTCAGGATTTGCTTTTCTCTGGCCGAAAGATTCTCAAACGACATACGCTGTAACCACCTCTAATCCCAATATATCCAATGCTATTACCCAGTCAAGAAGATTCAGGTTCCCGGATTCAGATTTACATCAACGTAATGCATTATGTTCCAATAGGCTACAGCTTACCAGATCTAAGTATTGAGATTACCAGACCGGCCCCCAGGATGCCGGCAAACAGGTATCCAACGAGGCCCAACAGCGGCAGGCCGTAAATCTTTATACCTACATCCAGGGTCAAGACCAGCGATGATCCCACTATAATGGCCGCAATAACCAATGCGAAGGCCAATCGGTTTGTCGATCTATCCAACTCAATTGTCAGCCTATCGAGGCCCCGAATCTCGAGTCCCAGCCTGGCCTCACCTTTGTTTAGCTTGCGGGTGAATTGACGGGCATCCCCTGGGAATCTGATCACAAAATCGCGCAGTTCGGCAAGCCCGATTCTCAAGTCCCTCAGAATCTGAGTAAGGCCGATCTTCCTCAGTACCATCTTCTTTGCATAAGGGGCGGCGCTTTTAATCAGATCGTATTCGGGATCGAGCTGACGGGCCACCTCCTCAAAGGTTACTAACGCTTTGCCAAAGACCATAAATTCTGATTTTATTCGCAGGTCGTGCCTGTGAACGATTTCGAAGAACTCGTCGAACAATGTGGCCATATCGAGCCGCCCCAGAGGAATCTTATGATAACGAACCAGAAGTTCGCTGATATCCACCTCCAGCGCCTGGCGATTTGCGGATTCCGGCAGAGTATCGGCCCGGGAGAAGGCATAGACCACCGATTGAGCATCGTTGGCTACAATCGACGTCAATATGTCGCCGAGCTCTATCATTTGCGAATCCGAGAGCACACCTACCATGCCATAATCCACAGGGGCTATGCGGCCATCAGGCGTTATAAAGAGATTCCCGGGATGGGGATCGGCGTGGAAGAACCCGTGTTCGAAAACCATCGCAAAAACCATATCCCCGCCTTTGCGGCAAATCTCAGCCGGATCGATTCCCGATTCTCTCAGCTTTTCGATATTTGTAATCTTGATGCCATCGATCCGTTCCATTGTAATCATCTGTCTGGTAGTGAAATCCCAGAAAACCCCTGGCACGAAAACCCCGTTGTCGTCTTTGAAATTGCGGGCGAATATCTCTATATTGCGAGCCTCGTACAGAAAATTAATCTCCTTGCGAGTTGATCGAGCCAGCTCATCGACAAGGCCGACAGGCTCGTATTGCCTGCTCTCCGGGACATGTTTTTCCAGGAGCCGGGCGATATCCCGAAGGATCACCATGTCGGCATCGATGATTTTTCTGATACCCGGCCGCTGGATCTTAACAACGACTTTTGTACCATCGCGCAATTGAGCGTTATGGACCTGAGACAGAGAGGCGGAGGCAACAGGATCCTGATCGAAAGATGCAAAAGCCTTTTCGATCTCACAACCGAGATTCTCTTCTATGGCCGTTCTGGCAACGTCCCAGTCCAGCGGCGCTACATTATCATGAAGTTTGCTCAACTCCATAACCAGCTCACTCGGGATTAGAAACGGCCGCATCGACAGCATCTGGCCCAGCTTGACAAAGGTTGGCCCGAGTTCCTCCAGCGCCATCCTTATTCGGGCGGAAAAGGAAATCTCCTCCGATGGCTTTCTTCTGAATAGGCGCTTTCCAAATCTGAGAACCCTTCCCAGATTGAGGCGGTCTACAACTTCACCGAAACCATATTTTATGAAGATCCGGGCGATCGTTCTATAGCGCTTGATATTTCTTATGGTAAGATCCGGTCTGGGGATTGTCATCCGGCAAAAGCTCCGTCAGTTAGAATGATCTTAGAAACCGCAGCCTTATCATCAGCAATTCTAACGATTACAAACACGACGGTCAACTGTTTAGAGATGGTAAATAAGAGCGTCAGGCTATTTCCTATGAAAGATGAAGGGCTGAGGCAGGTCTATCCAGCCATTACTTGCTAATCTTCTTCTCCAGGTTAGCAACTTTCGCCGAGAGTTTTTCAATCTTTTCTGCCATCGTGGATATCTGACCGTCGAATCTTGCCGAGAACTTCTCTGATAATTTTCCGCCGATCTCTTCGATTCTCTCCTTCAGTTTCCCGGCGCTGTCTGTCGATTTTTCGACGAAATTCTTTATCGCCTCGGATCTTTCATCATTGGTCATTTCACCTCTTTTGACCATCTCGTCAAATATCTCCTCCACCTTCTCACGAGTCATTTTGACTGCGCCGATAGAGGCAAGGGTGAGTTTTTTCAATACGTCCATAGCTCCTAATCCTCCTTTTTTGATAATTGCGTTAACGATCTTTATTCCCGACTTTTTGAAATCTCCGGCCGTCTCACCGACTATGCCGGAGAGCACCGCTATTGTGATATCCCGGCCGGATGCGTTATCGATGATTTTTAAATCTATATCCCGCAGGACATAAGCTCTGATATCCATCATAGTGATAGCTTTTTTCAGCTCGGTGTCATAAAGCCGGCGATTGCGGTATCTTTTTATTAGCCTCATACTCTTATTATAGTGCACTGCACCATAAAAGTTTCAAATTTTTTCCTGTTACCAGCTTCCGGTAGCGCCTCCGCCGCCACCTCCACCGCCGCCGAACCCTCCAAAGCCACCACCAAATCCACCGCCACCGAAGCCTCCGCCGGAACGACGAGGTCCGCCCATGAACCCGAGCAGCAATAGCCAGAATAATCCGGAGCGGCGACCCCGTCTGGAAAAGGCCATAATAATTATGATCGCCATGAAAATTAGCGACCCGATGCCCCCTTTTCTTTTTACGGTTCTGCTGGGAGGAGTAACTGTCATATCGGCCCCCAGGATATCCCCGATTCTAATCACTGCCGCTAATATTCCACCGCCATAGTCGCCTTGTTGGAATCTCGGCATGATCTCCTCCCGGCCTATCTGCCCCAACAAACCATCTGGAAGATCTCCTTCAAGCCCGTAGCCGGTTTCGAATCGGTAAGCCCGAAGGTTGGCGGCCTCGTCCATGACAATCATTAGCAAGAGACCATTGTCCTCCCCCTTTCGCCCGATGCCCCAGCCGGTGAGATAGGCCAGTGCCATCTCCTCGATAGCACCGTATTCTTCGAGTGAATTCCGGGTAATTACAGCAACCTCAGCGCCCGTGCTGGCATTGATCGACGTCAGAACACCATTTATCCGGTCGATGCTATTTCTGTCGAGCAGGTTGGCATAATCGGAAATCCATCCTAATGGCCGGGGGAGCCCGGCAATAGAAACCGAGGATGAAAATACAAATACAACAAGAGCGACCTTCAGATTCTTCATCAGTGCATTATATTGATGGTTCATACTGGGGTCAAATAAAAAACCGCGGATTCTCCGCGGCATTGCAGCATTTATAAATCAGATTACTTCGTTACCGATATCAAGACCATCTTTACCATTTCAAGCAACCGTTCACACGAAAACGGTTTCTTTATAAAGAGATCCCCCCCGGACTCGAAACTGCGTCCGTCATCATCGCCGGCATCCTTGCCCGTCAGAAATAGAACCGGCACACCTGAGAAATCCGAATTGTTCTTGATAGCGGAGCAGACTTCATATCCATCCATAAAGGGCATCATGATATCAAGCAGGATCAGGTCGGGTTTGAACGATTTGACTGTTTCAACAGTATTCACGGGGGAGTTTTCAACTTCTACCCGATAACCAGCGTTGGTAAGAAACGCCTTAACGATATCGGTAATTTCGGGTTCGTCGTCTACTACCAGTATTTTATGATTTTTCATTGCCATTTGCCCCCGTTCCATAAAATTCGACGCGGCGATCTTTCCACAGGTCGTTCTTTATGTTCATACCCTTATCCTCGCTCACTCTGGTATCTATATCGGCAACCCCGCATTCTTCTTTATCTCTTGACGCCCTGTGCAGAATTTCGCCTTCGGGCGATAATATCTGGCTTTCACCTGTAAACTCGAAATTGAAATCGCCCCGAATCTCATGCCCTATCCTGTTAGCCGTCACAGTAAAAATGCGGTTTTCCAGACAGCGGGTGATCATAGAGTTCTGGCAATACGACATCACAAGATTGGCAGGATGGCATATTAGATGCGCCCCCCGAAGCGCTAGCGTCCGGGCGACCTCCGGATATATCCAGTCGTAACAGATCATCATGCCGATTTTGCAACCCCGGAATTTAAAAACACTCAACTTCTTATCACCGGCTTTAAACCATTCCTTTTCATAATAATATAGATGCAGCTTACGATAAATCTCAATCTCACCTCCGGGGGAGACGAATGCGCAGGAATTATACAGACTTCCTTTATGATCTTCGGGGAAACCATAAACGATACCGCAATCAAGCCTGGCCGAGAGTTCTCTCATACGTTTCATGGTGAAACCATCCGGGACCGATTCGGCCAGGGAGGCGGTCTCATCCCCGGATGTGAACGTATACCCGGAGAAAGTCAATTCCGGCAATACAATAAGGTCAGCGTCGATGGATACCATCAAGGAAGTCGCCTTTTCGATATTATCAGAAATCCGGCCGAATTGAGGATTAAACTGTACAAACGCCACTCGCATGCGCTCGACCTTAAAGAAATATCTCTCTCCGGTCAAGCTGAAAATTGTTGAAATCCTGTCCCGAAACAGCAATGTTAGGGGGATGGACCCGGTCAATTTAAAGGAGATGAGCAGATCTGAACTGGAGAGTTTTGTCTCATCCCTGCGCCTCGAGCCTTTCCGGGGGAGACAGATATTTCGATGGATATTCAGAGAGGGCGCCGACGATTTTGGTATAATGACAGACCTCACGAAAAAGCTTCGAGCGGAATTGAATGAAAAATCGTTCATAAGCAGGCTTGCAATTACCAGGAAGTTCGAATCCTCTGATGGTTCCGCCAGGTTTCTTTTCAAACTCGATGACGGTTTTTTCATTGAATCTGTGCTCATACCCGAAAATGGGCGTCTGACATTATGCGTTTCAAGCCAGGCAGGATGCGCTTTACAATGCAAGTTCTGTGCTACCGGCCGGATGGGATTCAACCGCAATCTAACTTCCGGCGAGATAGTCGATCAACTCCTGCAGGTCCGGAAACGCTCGGAAAACAGAATTACAAATGTGGTTTTCATGGGTATGGGGGAACCGACGTTGAATTTGAAAAACGTGCTTAAGGCCTGCGAAATTATGTCTGACGATCATGGCCCCTCCCTGTCACGCAAAAGAATCACTGTCTCTACGGTAGGCATTGTGCATGCTCTAAAAAAATTCGTATCGCAAGCTGGCAAGCTGGGACTTGCTGTGTCTCTCCATTCGGCGGATGAAGAGGTTCGCAAAAAGATTATACCGGTGGCGCAAGAAAACAGCCTGCAGGATATCATGGCCGAGGCAAAACGTTATGCCGAACTCTCCGGAAGGCGTGTGAGTTTCGAATATCTTTTATTGGGAGGCGTTAACGATTCGATAGAGGATGCCGGAAAACTTGTAAAATTGATACACGGCATTCCATGCAAGATAAATCTTATACGATATAATCCCTCAGGTGGGTTGCCCTTCGAAAGGCCCCGTGAGGATGATGTTCAGAAATTCAAAGAATATCTATATCCCCGAACCTATGCGGTAACCGTGAGGGAAAGCCGCGGGCTGGATATCGGGGCGGCATGCGGTCAGCTTGCCGGAGTTTTCCCGGCCTGAGTTTTATCTTTTGATTTCTTATCTTTTTTAGACGATGAGGAGTCGGCTTTGGTTACAGACTGTTTCTCCTTATCGGCTGCTTTTTTATAGCTCTCTGAACGATAATCAGTTGTGTAAAACCCTGAGCCTTTGAACAGCAGCCCCGATCCCGCCGAGATCAACTTCTTGACCTTTCCGTTACATTTGGGACAGGACGATATGGGGGGATCGGTTATCTGCTGGAATTCTTCAAACCTGGTTCCACAATCAAGACATTTGTACTCATAGGTAGGCATATCAGTCCTCTCTTAACACGGTGGCGTGGGTTTTTTCCACGTAATCGGCGAAAGACTCTATATCTTCGAAGACTTTATTCGAACAGAACCGGATTACCCAGTTTGTTTTCATTCCGGTGATAGTCCAGACAGGGATCCCCCTCTTGTAGCTTTCCCAGATCTCGATTGCCGTCCCCAGGGAGGCGCTCGGCAAATAAGCGATCATTAGGTCGCAATCATCTATTTTCTCAAGAGAACCAAAAAAGGTCGCTTTGCCCATTTCGTCATCGTAATCGACCGATTGAAGATGGCCGTCCAGCGGGTCATATATCGCGGCCTCAGGATATGCTCTCTGGATAATCGATTTGATCCTTTCCCGGTAATGCTGTGAATTAATCGATTTATCCTTGTTTGAGCCCTGAATTATCCCGGCCAGAAAAATCTTTCTCATCATGTGTTCTTGAACTTTTACCAGTAGCTCCTAAGTTCCTTTATAATATTATATTATACAATAATTGCTTATGGATATCAAGAGCCGTGTCTATTTCCCGGCAGCAACTAAATAGACCCAGTTGGTGATGAATAGACCGATTATCCCTATCCGAAGCGCTCTCTTCTGTCCCTGGTTAAGCTTAACAGCAATGCCTTTTTTTGAGATAAGGCTATATAACGAAACCAATGAAAATGCCACAACTCCCACCGCTAACAATAATAGCATCGGATTCAGTAAGAAGGATGAGGCGATATCAAATTGAGAGAGGGCTACCAGTGATCGTGTGCCGCCGCATGTCAGGCAGGGAATGCCGGTCAATCTATGAAATATGCATTGTGGTAAAAGACCGATGAAATCCTTGAAAATACCTGCCGTAATTATAAAGAGCAGGGCTATCGGACCCCAGATGATATGGATCGAACTGACCGCAGGATCAGTTCTGTGGTAAACCCTCATTTCAACAGCCTTAAAGTCAGGGCGCATTTTTCGCCCGGAATACTGGGGATGATAATAACCTAATAGTACTGCTCGCTCTGCATAATCTCCTGAAGGAATCCGGTAAGGGCCACCCCGAATATCATAGCCAGAATAAATCCCAGGCAGCAGCAGACAATTATCGGCAGAAAGATCACCAGCGCCGCCCGGCCACCGCTATTCGTTTGCGTATGTCTCAGGCCGATGATGGCCAGAACCAGCGCCCATACCCATCCCACAGTCCCTCCACACATCGGTACGATCATAAAAGCCAATGGCCCGGAGGCATAAGCAAATGTTCTGAAGGTTGCCTCAAAATCTTTTGCCGCCCAGCCGAATATCATCATAATTAAATGGTAAACGCCGGAGATGATAAAAAGCACGGCTATGATAGGTATTGGCGCCAGTATCACATAAAGAAGCGAGAAGCCTGTTTGAAATCCAGTTGCCCAGAAATAATCCCCCATGGGGAAATATCCACTTAACATATCGAGCCAGATACCTGCAAAAAGCAAACCCCACAACTGCTCTACCGCTACCCCCAACCATATGACGATTAAGGCATACAGCAGGGGACTGCCAATTCCGCCTTTGAGCGGCAGTGCAGAAAAAAACTTATTCGGATTAAAAACAGATTCCTTCCACGTATGCCAGAGTCCTCCAAGGAATCCTTTATTTTCCCTATCCTCCCAGGCTACATATTCTTTATCAGTTGATAGAGGTGGAGGCGTCGCTGGCTGCTCCTGGGGCGGGCCTTCCGATTTCGATCCCTCAAACGGTTTTCCGCAATTGCTGCAGAATAAAGCTCCCCCCTCACGAGGGTGGCCACAATTCGGGCATTTATCCTGGAACTCCACGGCAACGCTCCTTTCTTCTATTTAACCATAAATTCATTTTTCAATTCAACCAACCATCAAATCGTCGCATTTTACTATACGGTATTCAGAATATGCAAGTTGCGATTTGACCTTTTTACAAGCCTGGGGAAAAGTGGGGAAAATATCAAAGGTGCCGGGTGACTGTCGGGATCAATAACAAACTCCCCCCTGTTATCCTGTAACTCTCATCCCTTTTATCAGCCATCCTTATGCGATAGAAAAGCACGAATAAACTGACCGATATCACCATCCATAACCGCATTGATATTGGACGTCTCGTGACTGGTCCTGTGATCCTTGACCATGTTGTAAGGATGGAAAACATAGGACCGTATCTGTGACCCCCATTCTATTTTCTTTTTCGATGCCTCCACCTTGGCTAATTTGGCCCGTTCCTCCTCCAGCGCCTTCTGATAAAGGCGGGCTTTCAAAACTTTCAGGGCCGAATCGCGGTTTTTGTGCTGAGATCGCTCGCTCTGACATTGCACCACGACGCCCGTGGGAATATGGGTAATCCGTACGGCTGAGGACGTCTTGTTGACATGCTGGCCGCCTGCGCCAGACGCCCTATAGGTATCGATCTTCAAATCATCCGGATTTATCTCGATATTTATTTCCTCACCGGTCTCAGGGTAGATGAAGACCGAAGCGAACGACGTGTGTCGTCTTTTATTGGCATCGAACGGCGAGATCCTCACCAGCCGGTGGACACCCGATTCGGATCTTAAGAATCCATAGGCATATTCGCCCTTGATTTCAACTGTTACGGATTTGATCCCGGCCTCTTCTCCCGCCTGGTAATCCATCGTGTCCGTCTGGAATCCCTGTTCCTCGGCCCATCGCATGTACATCCTGAGAAGCATGGAGGCCCAATCCTGGGATTCGGTGCCGCCCGCCCCGGGATGGATGGCCAGAATGGCATCCAGCCGGTCCTCCTCATTCGAGAGAAAACTGCGAAACTCAAACTCTTCGAGCTTCCTGGAGATTGCATCCGCATGAGAGTAGATTTCATTTCGAATTGACTCGTCGCCTTCGGCATCGGACAGCGATATAAGCTCGGCCGTATCGTCTATATCCTTTTTTAGAGTTTCCCAGTGTGAAATGGTCTGCCTTATGAAATTCAATTTCTTAAGAATGCCCTGAGCCTTCTTATTGTCGCCCCAGAAGTTGTCGGCATGTGTTTCCCGTTCAAGTTCCTCGGCATCGGAGCGGATCTTTTCTATTTCAAAGATACCCCCGGAGTTTTTCCAGGCGAGCTTTCAAATTATCTATATCAATCGTAACGTCCATATTAGCTCTTCCTGCCTACCCTGAAATAATTCTTCTTCCCCAACTTTATGATGATATCATCATCGGCCGATATTTTATGCGCCTTATCCGTTATAGTCTCGCCATTGATTTTGACCCCACCCTGTTTCATCAATCGAATAGCCGCACTGTTGGAACTTGTCATACCGGATGCGCAGATGACATGCGGCAACCAGGCTTCGTTATTCTCGTCGAATTCCACATGCAGATCCGGTATATCATCAGGAGTTTCCCTCCGAGAAAATTGCTTTTCGAAATCAGCTTGTGCTTTATCGGCGGCGCCTTTGTCGTGATATATCTCTACGAGTTTCCATGCCAGTCTTTTTTTCAGAACCATGGGATTGAGATCTTTCGATTCGAGCTGCCCTTTTAGAAGGGCAAGCTCCCCGGAATCGACATCAGTCGCCAGCTTGAAATAATCATAAACCAGAGTATCGGGAATGGACATGGCTTTGCCATAAATTTGATCCGGCGGATCCTCTATGGCGATATAATTGCCCAGCGATTTAGACATCTTCTTTACACCATCGGTGCCCACCAGAAGCGGCATTGTAATAACCACCTGGGGTTGTTGTCCGTATTCCCTTTGCATATCGCGTCCCACGAGAAGGTTGAATTTTTGATCGGTCCCTCCAAGCTCAATATCGGCTTTCAAGGCTACAGAATCATATCCCTGCACCAGAGGATACATAAACTCCAGCATGCTGATGGGCCGACCCTCGGAGTAGCGCCTGGAGAAATCATCCCGCTCTAGGAGTCTGGCAATTGTATAGTGTGAAGTAAGTGACAGGACTTCATCAAACTTCATGGAGGCGCACCAGCGAGAATTAAAGTCTATGACTGTTTTCTCGGGATCCAGGACCTTGAAGATCTGTTTCTTATAGGTCTTGGCGTTTTCGTTTACTTCCTTCCTGCTCATGGCCTGACGCGTGGTCGTTCTCCCGGATGGATCGCCGATCATGCCTGTGAAATCGCCGATCAAAAAGACAACTGTATGGCCGAGATCCTGAAACGTCTTCAGCTTATTTATCGAGACCATGTGTCCGATATGCAGATCCGGCGCCGTGGGGTCAAAACCCTGTTTGACGATCAAAGGCTCGCCGGTCTTGTATGACGTTTTGAGCTTTTCCAGGAGTTCCTCTCCCCGGATAATCTCTACCGTTCCACGCTCAATCAGTTCAAACTGTTTCTCAGGTTTCATCGTATTCATCTGGAACCCTTTCAGACTTAACTCATAAAATTAATGTAGGTTGAGCTTTATTGCAAGGGAATAGTGGCGTTTTGAACTTGACAGTCGTTCGGGCTGAAGCTACTAAAGTATTATGACCATGATATACAGATACCGGCCTTCGGGCAGGATGAAATACATTTACTGGGGCTGCGGCCTGATAATACTTGCAGTCTTTGCAGGTATCAGCATTTCCCTGATTTTCCAGAAGGACCTGCCGTCCCCCGCACAGCTTCATAATATACAGCCGAATCTGATAACCCGGGTCTATGACAGAAACGGCCAGACGCTGATGGAATATTATACTGAAAGAAGGATTCTAATTCCATTCAGTCAGATTCCCCCTTATCTGGTCGATTGCCTGCTGGCCACCGAGGACAGGAAATTCTTCAGCCATTGGGGCGTAGATACCAGGAGAATAGTGGGTGCGACGATTCACAACATAATGCAGTTCGACCTGACAGCCGAGGGAGCCTCGACAATTACTCAGCAATTGGCTCGATCCCTGTTTCTAACGCGTGAGAAGACTTATATCAGGAAGATCAAGGAAGCTTTAACTGCTTTAAAGATTGAGCGCACCTATTCCAAAAATGAAATACTGCAGATGTATCTCAACCATAGCTACTTCGGCCCCGGAGCGTACGGCATCCAGGCGGCGGCGCAATTATACTTCTCGAAGGACGCTCAGGATTTGACATTGTCGGAAGGCGCCATATTGATAGGTTTGCTCAAAGCCCCCAGCAGGTATTCGCCGTTGGATTACCCTGAAAGGGCGGTCAAGAGGCGTAATATCGTGCTTCACTCAATGGTGGACTACGAAAGAATTTCCAGGACTATGTCGGACAGCCTTCAGCAGTTGCCGTTGCAGATTAATCCCAGTGAGGGTAGGGCTGCCAGGGCCCCTTATTTCACGGAGTTCGTCCGTCAATATATTCTAAAAGAGTACGGCGAGGAAAAGCTCTACTCATCGGGGCTGGCTATTCATACGACGCTCGACCTGAAGATGCAGGAAAATGCCGAAGCCGCCCTTCTCGAAGAATTGAATAAGAGGCAGGCGGAGCTGGAGGAGTACTATCCGCTCGACGATGAGAATTACACAATTCTGGTTCCAGACACGCTTGGCGGGCCGGACAGCATTCGCGTTTACAAGCAACTCCAGGGTATGTTACTGGCAATCGATAATGAAACAGGCGCGGTCGTGGCGTTCATAGGAGGAAAAGACTTCAAAACAAGTAAATTTAACCGTGTGGTGCAAGCGCATAGGCAGCCAGGTTCATCCTTCAAACCATTCGTCTATATCACGGCTATAGATAACGGTTTTTCGCCCACGGATCGGCTGCTCGATTCACCTATTGTCCTCACCGTGGGAGGTGAAGAATGGAGGCCGGATAATTTTGATATGACTTTTAAGGGTGAGATGACTATTCGCGATGGTTTGAGAGCATCCAGAAACCTTATGGCAATCAAGCTAATGATGGATCCTCTGGTCACACCCCAGCAAGTGGCCGATTATGCTCATAGGATGGGTATTACATCGTATTTGAATCCGGTCCCATCGCTGGCAATCGGCTCTTCTGAAGTGTACATGTGGGAGATGGTGCCCGCTTTTTCGATTATTCCCAACGGCGGAATCTTGAGAAAACCATTCTACATAACGAAAATAATCGATCGCAACGGTTTCGTGGAATATGAAAAAACCAAGGCGGATCAGGAGGAAGTTCTCTCCGAGCAGACTGCATACATCATTACCAACATGCTCGAAACGGTGGTTAATCATGGTACCGGTATCGGCGCCCGGCTTAGAGGATTCAAACGCCCCGCAGGAGGCAAGACCGGCACCACCAATGGCTTCACCGATAACTGGTTTATCGGATTCATCCCCCAGTTGACGTGTGGGGTCTGGATTGGATTCGATGATAAAACCAAGATCGGCACCACCAGGGGCGAGGTCGGCGCCTCTACGGCCCTGCCTGTATGGACCGCGTTCATGAAAGCGGTAACCGATACCATTCCGGTCAAAGAATTTCCCGTTCCGCCCGGTATTTACACGACCACCATCTGTCTTAGCTCCGGCGAACTGGCAAAAGCCGAATGCCCCAAAACCGTTACCGATATCTTCACCGATGAGACATTGCCAAAAACAGAATGCCGCATGGATCACAGATCCTCCCGAACGCAGCAGGATAACCAGAAGAGATTTAGAATAGACGATAAAAAGAAAGGGGGGAAAGTCCGCTTTTAAGAAATCCGTTTTTTGATCAGGACGGGAGGATCGAATTTCTCCGGCCCTAAATGTATCAATTCTTTTAGCCTCTCAGAAACCATCTCAGCCTGTGATTGATTTCTGGCGTGGATTTCCACGATCGGCTCGCCCGAGACGACCTTTTCGCCTAACTTTTTATAAAATCTCAATCCGACCGTGGGGTCAATAGTATCATTCTTCGTCTTTCGGCCTGCCCCCATTTCCACGATAAGCCGTCCGATTGAAGCCGTCTTGAATTCTTGTAAGTAT
>SDBT01004793.1_pt1 | contig 22875 bp, 21 predicted proteins | sample 2277101 | NCBI WGS metagenome assembly SDBT01 (sample SAMN10404973, study PRJNA504765) | marine sediment metagenome | isolation source: marine sediment core GS10_PC15, 103 cmbsf | place: Arctic Ocean: Southern Knipovich Ridge | collected 2010 | reverse complement strand
ATTTTTATATTTATGGCAGGTTTTATCTTATGGAAATTCTATAAGTTGACACCTGAAAAAGTAGCAATTAATAAAGAAAAATTAGCTGAACTTGGACTTTAGATTGAAATTTTAAAAATTAAAAAAATTTTCCCTTTTTTTTTCTAATTTTATACTCACTTCAGTTTGAAATCTACTAAAAAGATTTAATATACCTAATGATATCATCAATTTTTTTATTATCTAAATTTAATTTTGGCGAATTATAAGTTGTATAAAATAGGTTTTCATCAATGACATATTTTTTAATTTGGTTTAAAGCCATCCTCAAATCCTTATCATCGATTTTCTGATTATCTGGAGTAAATTCTAGTTCAATATCTTTAAAATATTGACTAATTTCATCGATTGAGAATTGAGCGTATTCTTCCTGTAAATAAAGACTTATTAGGATATTCATTCCTATCAAATTGCCATGAATATAGTGTTGCTGCGTAATTGATTCCAAACAATAAGCAAGAAAGTGCTCACTCCCTTCTTCGGGTCTAGCATTTCCCCATTCTTCACATAAAACAACCTCATTATAAAAACCATCCACTAACGCTTTAATACCCTTCTCAGTTACATCTCTAATTTCATTTCTGGCGTTCAATAACTCGTTTGCTATGTCTTTTGCTCGACTAAATACTTTTTGGTCGATTTTTTCATTTATTTCATCTCTTGCTATTACCCAATCACCTAAAGCGGAGGTAATTGATATTGTATCTGAAACACCTGCTCTATTTAAAACCTTGGGAGCATTCCTAATTAAATCATAATCAATTATAATTTCATGTGGATTACTTTCACCAACGTAATTAACTTTATTATTAATTCTCACAGCAATTGAGGAGCATAAAAACGCATCTACAGATATAATTGAAGGGATTAGGTATAATTCTAGATTAAAATTAAATTCCTCTTTAAATTTCCAAGCTAAGAATTTAGCAGTATCACATGCAGTACCTCCTCCTATACCTACAATGGCGTAATTATCAGTAATAAATGGTTCAAAACTGTCATAGAGTTTTTCTAAATTATCTAAATCCATATTATAATTAAACTCTAAATATGTTGGTTTATTTGAAATCTCATTTTCAATAATTTTCCAAGGTTCCTCCATCGTGATAAGTATATAGTTATCTAAGGAATCTAGGGTTTCAACCGAAAGCCACTTTCCAAATTTTGGCTCAACAACCATAAATAAAATAAGAATAATAATAAAATAAAAATTAGTAAAAGATTTATCTTTTGAATGATGTCCTAGATTTAATCAGAAGCAAGATCTTCTAAAATTCCAGCTCCTATTCGATTATATTCTTCGGCAAACTTTACTCCATATTTTTTTCCAATTTCTCCCCATAACATTTTGACAAATAGAAATACTCTAATTGCATTTGGTATCTCTTCTTCTAATAATTCGACATATAATTTGTTTGCTCGAGCTGATAATTTATACTGATGAAAGAAATTTTTGAGAACGGTTTTATGCTCGCATATTGCTTGTATTTTGTCTTCTATATAATCCGTAATATCCACGTGGAAATTTAATACAGTGGGATTACGAGCAAATAGATAACGCTCACCTACAGCATGAATAGTTAATCCTTCATCAAAATGCTCTGGATAGCATAAATCAAAGGAACTCTGCCAGCACGCCTCGTTAACAGCTTGCGCAGTGATGACATGATCCATATTTTCTTCATCTGTTCCGTTTAAATCGAAAGAAACTACAATGTCGGGTTTGTATTTTCTTATCAAATAAATTAATCTCTTCCGTAATTCCATATAATCCACTCCAACTAAAGTATCTGTTGGATAATCCATATGGACTATTTCATCAGCCCCCAATCTTTTATATGCTCTTTCTACTTCTTTTCTGTTTCTCTTAAATCCTTGCTCTGCTGTTATTCCTACGCAGTCCCAGTAATCATCTGTGATTCTGACGCAGATCAATTTATTGCCCTCACTTGATAATTTTTTAAGAGTACCACCTGACCAAACAGTAAGATCGTCAGCATGGGTACCAATGGCTAATACAGTTTTATAAATAAGTAATTCTTTTACTGTTTTTCTCACAACCTCTGCTGCTTCATAGCTAAGCGCTTCAAGCTCGTGACCTATAAACTTCTGTGGTTTTTCTAAATTATCCTTGAATTCTGTGGCTTCTGCGTCATCTGCCCATTCAAAAGGACTAAATGTGAATTCTAAAGGTTTCAACTTGTATTCATCTAACGGAATAAAGTAACCTAAAATCTCCTCCACATCGCTAATTACCATGTATATATCTCCTTTTTTCCCGTATTTTTCAAAGAGAGGAGCAAGTAATCCCGTAAAAGGTTCACCCGGAATATTAACGAAATGCAAATTTCCAATGCGTATTTTACTTATTACCGAAGAAATGTTTCCATCGACCAATTCCCGATCGAAAAATCCGATATCGAATAAAAGCTTAAAATTAGCATTAGTTAAAGGTAAAAGAATATTTCTATAACGGACCTCAATCTTAGATGTCTCTAATTTTGTATCATTGTTATATATTTTTTTAATTTCAGTATACAGTTCATCAGCATAAATCTTTAATTTCTCGTAACCATGTTCGCAATAAATAGGAGATTGTGCCCCTCCTAATCCCATTCCAAATAAAGCAACACCCCCAAATTCTTTCTCAATCATACCACTTACGAGTCCGGGATAATCAGCTGAAACTTCTGTATTCGCTCTGTTGGTTATTTCTGGTTGAGCGGTAAATGTCCACATAATCCCAACTAATGAATTTCCTGATTTGAATTTCAAAAGATGTAGACCTCCATCAACCATCTCAGGATTTCTGTAATTCTCAATAAGGTCCTCTCTGGTTGAATACGCATGGTAAATATCTACTGGGACTAAATTCCTTTCTGCTTCGAGTACTGCTTCAACGGCCATATCGATTACAGATAATATGTAGCGTTTATTTATGCCAGACATCCCAATAAGAGGTCCATAAAGGCCTAATGTGTCCGTACCTGCATGGGTGTGAGTTGCGAATACAAACACTCTATTGTGTAAAAATCCATAGGCATTAAGCCTATATCTAATCTGATCTCCAAGATCTTTTAGCATACCTACAACTTCAAGAGAAATCAAGGCAATCTTCGTAGTTCCATCAGAAAGAACCATAACTCGAGTAAAAATAGGATCATGTATACCAGTAACTTTAGGAGCTTCCATCGTAGCAAAACCAGCTATATAAAAATCACCAAAATCTCCATTTAAATTAGGAGTAATATTTCGCTTTGAAAAACCTGCTTTTATTTCCATTTTTACACCTCATTTTTTCTATATTTCTAAAAAACTAGTAATATGTTATCAGAAGTAACTATCTCTAAAAAATTTGTCCAGAATTAATTTAAATTATGCTTATGCTATTTCTCGACACTTTATTATTGAGAATTTAAAAAAAAAGAAAAATTTATAATTGTTTTTGTATTAAAATTTCGGAATTTTTTGCTACTTTAGCTTTATCCAGCTCATAGACTTTCCATATAAGTAAGAAAGCTAAGAAATAGAAAATCATAGGTATACCCGCCATAAGAAATCGGATTCCAAATTGTGCTGACAATGTTTGAGAGTTTTGCCCTGGAGTAGCTCCCGGTACATAACCTGTAAGTGTATGAACTATAGCAAACGAAATTGCTAAAATAATTATTGATATCCTTTCAGTAAAGATTCTTATTCCAGATAACGTACCTTCCTGTCGTTTTCCAGTGTCAACGACTATGTTGTCTACAACATCTGATAAGCTTGGAAACATCAAAACCCAAAACGCCCCAATACCAAATCCTATTAATGCGAATAAAATCGTGGTACTTATTAAGTCACTTACAAAAAAGAATGGTATAAACAGAATGGTAGTTATCAGTGTTCCATAAGTAATTGCCTTCTTATTTCCCAATTTTCTGCCTAAATGGCTCCAAACAGGAATTGAAATAAGTGTAGCTACAAGGAATCCAGCAACCATTATAATTTCTAGCTCTGGATCTGACGATCCAATAATATATTTATTCCAAAATGGAAGTGAAGATAGCATCATTACGGTCATAACCGCATGTCCCAAGCTTACAAGAATGTATGCTACAAAATTCTTTTCTCTTAATGAACCATTTAAAACTTGCCAGAATGATTCCTCTCCTTTTTTTTCCTCTAACACCCGTATCTGACGTTCAATTAGCGCCTCATCTTCTTTTACCCCATGAAGGGATAAGAGAGCCATAATAAATCCTATGATTGAAACTACTACGGCCGCAATAATGTATGAAGATATATCTCCATAGACAATTATAAAAGAAGGAATTAAGACACCAAGGATTAGTCCAACTACTCCCCAGGCTGTGTTTTGAGCACCAACTTTAGTTCTTTCTTCAGCGGAACGGAATTTTTCTGGAATCAATGCCATATAAGATACAAGAAAAAGAGAATAAAGAAGTTCAAAGATACATATCATAACTAATAGCCAAATAAACATTCCTATTTGATCTGTAAAGGGGACAGTAAAAATAAATAGATAAATCCATACAAAGGAAAGTGCTCCAATGGCAAAAAATGGATATCTCCGACCCAAACGTTTTGTAAATTTAAATTGTTTATCAGAAAACCATCCAATCAGGGGATCATTGACCATATTCCATAGTCCATAAATTAAAAACGCTAATCCTACCCAGAAAATACCTAATAGAAGTTCATTTTCATAGAAATCAATAATTCGGATTGAAAATGCGGCAATGAAGAAATTATCAACAAATCCACCAATTCCATACGAAGTATAAGTAAATTTAGAGTGTTTAGACTCTTCGCTCATTTTTAAAACCTTTTCTCATTCGAAAACTTTTTATTTTTTTTTAAAAATAGTGTTATATTTCTATTTTTTTTTATCTTTAAATAATTATTGATGTTCCAATTCTTTTTTATAAATATAATTCTAAATATTAACTAATAAGAACTAATTATTAATATTATAAAATGGAACGAGATATCGATTTAACAAAAAAAGTTCAAGATTATTGTTATAAAATTGGTGCGAATATAGTAGGTTGTGCTGATCCCATTCATTTTAATAAATTTTCAAAATATTACCGACCAGAGCAATTTCTAAAAGGTTCGAAAACTGTAATCATTCTTGGACTCTATTTATATGATATTATTCTTGATTCTTGGAATAAAGATCCCGATACTGGCAAAAGTTATCACTTTGCTGATTCTATTTTGGTAAACTTTTGTGCTAGATTAACTAAATTTCTTTCTAAAGAGGGATATAATTCCAAAATAATCTCGTATGAGCCGGGATTATTTTTAAAAGACGCATGCGCCCTAGCTGGGATTGGTCCTATTGGTAAAAATAATTTGCTAATTACAGAAGAATTTGGGTCTCAAGTACGCTTAAGGGCTTTAGTTACAAACGCACCCTTAATATGCGGAGAGCCGATTCTTAAAAGTAAGTATTGTGAAGGATGCAATAAATGCATTGAAGCTTGTCCTGCTAATGCTCTTCTCGAAGGAATTTATAAAAAGGAGTTATGCCTACCATATTGTCTCTCACATCTAAGGAAACTCTCGAAAGATACCGTTATTTGGTGTAATGTATGTATTGATGCATGTCCTATTGGAAAAATAAAGGAAATTAAACAATAAATTTATTAGATGTTCTTATTTTTTTCAAAATATTATAATTCTCCTTTTAATTTCAAACGAGATTATGCAAACTATTCTTAAAGATTATTGAGGATAACAAATAAATGAAACCACATCATAAAAGAGCAATAGAAAAGCTCACTGAATATTTTAAACAAGACGATAGATATTTAGCGCTTATTATAACCGGTTCAGTTGCGAAAGGACAGGAAAAGGAAGACTCTGATATCGATTTCGTTCTAATAGTATCTGACGAAGAATATGTGAAAAGAAAAAGAAGAAACAGATTCACCTATTTTGATACTCAATTTTGTGATTATCCAGGAGGTTATGTTGACGGTAAAATTGTAAATCTGCAATTTTTAAAGACGGTTGCTGAACGAGGCACTGAACCTGCAAGAGATGCTTTTGGAGATGCTTGGATTGCATTTTCTAAAATTCCTGAATTGGAAGACATTTTGAACGCGATCCCTGTGTATCAAATTGATGAAAAAGCAAGAAAAATTCAGAGTTTTATTGCTCAATTCGAGATTGCATATTGGTATGTAGGAGAGGCTGAAAAACGAAATGATAAATACCTATTAAATCGCGCAGCTACAGATTTAGTGTTATTTGGGGGGAGATTAATTTTAGCTCATAATGAAATACTCTTTCCTTTTCATAAATTATTTATGAATGTGTTAGAAAAAGCGCCTCAAAAACCAGGAAATTTACTTAGATTAGTTAATAATCTAGTAAATGACCCTAATTCTCAAACTGCTAAAGATTTTTATGAATGTATTAAAAACTTTAAAAATTGGAAATTGCGGGGATTACCTGGAACCCAATACATGTTGGATACTGAATGGGCATGGATAGAGGGAAAACCATATATTGGAGATATTTAAAAAGGAATAGGCCTTGGATTATCATTAGTAAAAAAAATAGTAAAGAACTACAATGGTAAGATTTGGGTTGAGGACCGAGTAAAAGATGATCATACACAGGGTAGTAATTTTATTCTCTTAATACCACAGTCTACTTAATTTCTTCATTTTATTTTAACACCATTGGAAAATTAAAATTATGGTTAACTACTTCTTTTTAATTTAAAACTATTCAAGAAAACTAGAGTTTACTACTAATTCAAAAGTCTATACTTTCTTTTTTTTTATCAACCCTAGATATATATTATAGGTTTTTCTTTAACTTATTAAAAAGCGTTGGTGTAAGCTATAGATAAAACCAAAGATTATTATAAAGTTCTTGATGTTGAAAAGGATGCAAACGAAGAAGAGATCAAGATTGCATATAGAAAATTAGCCAAAAGATATCATCCCGATCTAAATAAAGACGACCAACATGCAAAAGAGAAATTTATCAAATTAAAAGAAGCATATGAGACGTTAATTGATCCGGAAAAGCGCAAAATTTATGATCAAGTTGGTTTTAATCCTAAGAATATTGATCTTGGAGATTTCTTCAGCAGATATGATTCCATAAAACTCCGGGAGTTATTTAAATCAATGTTTAGAAATAAGAAGACTTACTATAAACCTCCTCCAGACACTATGTATATTTAATGTTTAATACTTTCTTTTTTTAAAAAAAATAATTTTTTTAGAGTTTTGTCTTAATTAAACTTAGCTCTCACTTAAAAAATAAAATAAAAATAATTTGTATAATGAAGAAACCTGTACGAACGAGTTTTGTTATCTATAGATCTTGTTCTTGAAGCTCGTTTGGTTTACCACCACAAAAAGCCTGAAATTTAACAAACTTTACTTCTTTTGCACAAGTAGGGCAAAAATACTTCCCTTCAGGCCTGTCATGATAAGAAAAACCACAGGTCTTACAAATAACATCACTTCGTTCTTTCTGAACCGTAGTCATATTAACTAAATAACAAATGAGCTCTAAAAAGGTTAATATTATTTTTTGAAAAGAAGTTGAAAGTCCTATTAATATTAAATAAAGTTCTTTAAATGAAATTGTATAAATTAAAAATCATTATATCGTTGCTTCCCATATTGACTTAATTAAAAATTTATACCCAATCCCCAGCGCATTTGAGGAGTCATCAAACATCCCATTTTTTTTATGTTCGATTCATACTTTATTGGGTTTTTGAAATTATAATTGTTGACCATCAATAGCATTGGTTAAAATTTTCATTGAAGGTCTATCTTTTCGAGCTCCAATGTAGCGCCAAACTATGGTTCCTTTTTTGTTGATAAGAAAATCTGAAGGCACTGCCATCTTAGTTTTCATTAAAGACCGGTCCAACATGCTTCCATAGGTATATACATTATATGATTTTGCGATTATTGCTCCTCGATCCGAGATCATTGTGAAATTAAAATTATTCTCTTCAGCAAACTTTACTGTGTGTCGAATACTATCGGTACTAATAGCGATTATCATTGTATTTCTTTTGTTAAATTGATCAATGTTATCTCTCATATTGGCTAGATGCTTTTTACAAGGCTTTCACCATGCACCTCTGAAGAAGTCTATAAGGATAAAATCATTTTCTCCAAGAATTTTCTTTAAGTTCACATCATCCCCAAATATGTCAGTTGTTTCAAATAAGGGTGCTTCAGTTCCTATCGGTAACCCTTTTTCTGGAAACTTTTTTGAAATGTGTTCAGCTGTCATTATTTCATATATACCTACTTCGAAATTTAAAAAATTTCTTAATAATTTATTAAAAAAAAAAAAAAAAATCCCAATACCCCACGCAGAGGGGAAGTCTTCAAAGCGTCTCATTTTTTTACGCTAAAATCATTCTAGTTTGGGTTTTAAGTTATAAAAATCTATCCAACGCTTCCGTTATTACTTCCATTGATGGTTTATCTTCTTTAGGACCTATATATCTCCACACAATAACACCATTTTTATTGATAAGAACTTTTGAGGGGACTGGTAAGCCAACCTGCATTTTATCATGTCCTTCAGTTTCTTCCTTCAAAATCATGTTATATAGTTTCGAAATCTTAGCAGCACGGTCTTCGATAATTTGAAATGTATAACCTCTTTCTTCTTTCTTCTTTAGTAATCTTCGTTTAGAATCTTTTGCAATAGCTATTAACACAACGTCCCTTTTTTCTAATTCAGCCAAATTTTTTTGTAAACGAGAAAGATGCGCTATTCAGAAAGGTTTCTGGCAGTTTCTGGAAATCAGAGCTCAAAAAGGTAATCTGGCACCAGCCTCCTCGAAAAAAATCAATGAGAACACCACGATGATTTTCGAGTAGATTAGCTAAGTTTACATCTTTACCGTCAATGTCTTGTGTGTCAAACATAGGTGCTTTAGATCCTGTTGGTAGACAAATATTTTTTGTTGTAATGTGTTCTTCAGTCATCATTAAGGAAAAGAGTATCTATAATATAAAGAGTCTTTTTTTAAAAAAAAAGTCTTAATTAAAAATATTTATTTCTCTAATATTTTAGGAATTATATCTTTAATTGCTAACATTGATGGATTATTCTCTGGAATTTCAATCAATGGAATTCCATTTAAATCAAATTCCATAATCGTTTCATCTTCGGGGATTTGTCCTAAAATTGGTAAATCTAAATCATTCAGTTTTATTAATATGGAGTCAATATTACCTTTTGCTTTATTTATTATAACGCCTAATTTCTTATAATTGGTAAATTTTTTTGCTCGATTGCGGATTGAATTTGCAGTTTTAATACTTCTTATAGAAATATCTGTTACAATAACTAAGATATCAACAGACTGAATAACCATACGATTAATCTGTTCGAGCCCTGCTTCACAGTCAATCAATACAATATCAAAATCCTTAGAAATTGACTCTATAACTTTTCTTAAAAGTGTATTAGAGGGGCAAAAACAACCTGAGCCTTCAGGTTGCCCTATTGAAAATAAACAGAAGTCTTTACTCTCTGCTATCCCATTATATACTTCAAAATCTATATTTTCTGCTAATTCTTGGGGACTTCTATCTTTTTTTGATGCTTTTTTGATCGTATCTAACCGCATCTCTTCCAAACTTTTATTGGGCATTAATTTTACCATCTCACATAAATGAGGATGGGTCGGATCAGCATCAATTAAAAGCATTTTATAATCATATAATTGTGAAATTCCCTTTGTAAGAAGAGTAGTTATTATACTTTTTCCAACACCACCTTTTCCTACAACAGATATAATAATAGGTTTTCCTATATTATTCATTGTTATAAATCACTCCCTACGCTTTTTCGATTTTTGTTCGTTCTTCGAGTACATCTCTTACTAGATCACAGGTTTCATAATAGGGACATTCTTTGCAATCCCATTCATAATCACAATCAGCACGCTTTTTCCACTCTTCTACCTTCTGTGCCCATTTTTTCTTTCTCTCCTGGCGTATTTCAGAGGTTATTTCTATAAATTTTTTGATTGAACCTGCATATGAATTAATGAATAGTATTTCCATAGCCTCTATAAGATTCCCGAATTTTTCCTTATACAAATAAATTATAGCATTTCCTAAAAACTCAAATGAGAAGTTCTTTTTTACAATTTCGGAGTTTATTCTACACCAAAACTTTTGAGGTACCGACCTTACCATAAAACCTTCTATCCCGTTAGAGATAAAACTAAAGTGTTTAAGATCTTCTATATGCTTTTCAGTAATTTCCTTACCTCCGATTAAAATAAACAGACCAAAATCTAAATCTTTTTCAATGAGATCCCTTATTTCTTTCCCAAGTAATAATATTTTTCCATCTTCTACTAGCTCTGATTCATTAATGGGATAAGTAAGAGAAAAAGATTGTTTATTCATGCCTCCTAATTCAAATTTAGTTTCTTCACTGAGAATAATTTCTTTACACTTATCTAAATCTACTTTAATACTATGTTTTTTAAAAAAACCGGAAGGATTAGAATTTCTATTGTATTTATTTACTTCCTTCCCTAATTGAATTTCTTGTTCAACAAATTCCTTTATACTTTCCACTATTTTTTTATTGTTCACTAGTTAGTATTAGCTTTTATTGTTTTTAAATTGCTTTTTATAACCGGACAACCCGTCAAATAGGCTTTTATTTTCTATATATTCCGTATTTAAACGTAGCATCAACCATGGCTTTTACATTTTCAGGTTTGGCCCCGTCGGCTATACCTGCAATTCCACCATCTACAATATAACCTCCTCCTTCCTTACAGCTTTCAATAGTTTTTCTAACATATTCTTCAACTTGTTGTGGTGTTCCAGCAACTAATAAGGATCCTGGAACGTTTCCCTTTATACAGGCATAATCCCCTAACATCTCTTTTGCTTTAGCCATATTTGTTTTATCAAACCAATATAGAACTTTTCCTTTATGTTTTTGAGCAAATTCAGCTAAATATTCTAGACGTTCGTTATATCCACCTTCTAAAAATAATCCGGGAATAAGGTTATGCTTAATAAAACCTTCCATTACGCTTGTTAATCCCGGCCAATAAAACTCTTCAAATTGATCATTGCTCATAAAGCCATCAGCACCTCTGTGTAATGGCATAAAAACTACTTTTACTTTAGGAGTCGTTTGAGCCATTTGGAGCCCTGCATTAAGAGAACCCTCAATAAATACATTAGTTAATTTTTTTAATTCTTCGGGATGACGATACATATCGAGCATAGAGCCTCTCATTCCTCTTAACATGTCACTTACAGCATCAAATGGGGCTAAAGAGATTGCGGAATTGAATAGTGGGAATCCCATTTTCTTTAAAGAACTTACATAATTATTTGTAGTAGAAACATACTTCATGAAAAATTCAGCAGCAGTCTTTAATGTTTCATTAATTTTTTTTGTCTCAGGCATAATACCATAAAGTGGTAAGCTAAACATGATCCCTAATCCACTGGCTAATGTAGAAAATTCTGGAAATTCAGAAAATCCTTGAAGCGCTTCAAATTGTCTCGGAATGACTGTTCTCAATATGAAACCCGTCGGGTCTTCAAATAATCTTTCATATTCTTCTGCCTTTAAATATTCTCCTTCTACGAATTGAAAGGGAAGATCATCATCCAACCTATAGTTTTCGTTCGCCGCTCCAGGCCATTTAAACACTTTCGCACCTAAAATATCCAATAGTTTGCCAGGCCATATATTTAATAAGGGGGGCATTGCATCGATATTAAGGGCTGTTAAAACTTCTTTAAATGCTTCTGCCGTTTTTTCTATATCGTACATTGCTTCCTTTTTTGACATCCCATATTGGTCTGTTGGATAAAACATCACTGATGCTGCAATTGGCACGCGATCTGGTTCTTTTAGGCCTAATGTTGTCATAACACGCTCATAGCGTTCCTTATATAATTCGCGTGGCTTTTTCTCGTTAACACTCATTTGTTTTACACCTCAATCCACTTCTTCGCTAAATTAACAGCATCAACGGCGCTTTCTCCATACGCATCTGCTCCAACATATTCAACAATCCGCTCATCGACTGTGCCTCCTCCAATCATAATCTTTACCGATTCTCTTAGTCCGGCATCTTTAATTTTTTGAATGGATTCTCTCATTGAATCAAATGCAAGCGTTAAAAAGCCACTAAGAGCTATAACTTTTGGTTTAAATTCCTTGATTTTTTCAACAAAAGTATCTGAAGGAACATCCACTCCTAGGTCTAAAACTTCGTAACCATTCGTTTCCAACATGAATTTGACTACATCTTTTCCAATATCGTGAATATCACCTGCTACTGTTCCTAGAAGGACTTTTCCTTTCTTAGACTCCTCTATTCCAGATTCTTTAATTTTTGGCCCAAGTTCTTCAAAGATTTGTCTGAGAATCTCCCCAGACATAATCAAATCAGGCAAAAAATATTCCTTCGATTCGAATCGTTTACCAATTTCTGCCATCGCTGTTTTTACATCATCCATAATTACCATTGGATCTTCATTTTTCGAAATTCTTTCCTTTAATAACTCATTAACTTTATTTTCATTTAATTCGACTATCTCATTTATAAAATTAGACAAGAAACAACATCTCATTTTTATTTTTTTTTTGAGTTAAATTAACATTTACTAAATTAATATTTAAAGATTTATCCAATCTTTACCGTAAGAGAATGAGGTTTTATTTAATATTTAAGAATAAAGAATGTAAGCTGTCAGAATAAAAAAAAAAAATATTACATTATGAGACAAATTCCTCATAAGGGCTTACAGCGTATAAAAGTGCCTTTTCTAAGGCAGCTGTTCGATGGAAATGTCCTTCTATATATACTACTGAAGTAGACATATTGATAAAATGTTCAATTGAAGGATATCTAGCAAAAAAATAGTGATCCCATTCAGGTTCATTATCTCCAACTATAGTAGCTATATTTTCTCCTGCCAAATCCATTATAACATTAATCATGGGCATACCTTGAACCTTAGCAGCGTTTAAGCCATATAGAGTATAGGCTTTCTTACCACTAATATTCTTTTTTCCATCATAACTCTCAGGATATTTCGCAATATCGCGATATTTAACTATATTTAACATCATGATAGGTTTATTTTGATCTCGTGTTAGAAGTAAATCGAATTTCTTTTGACTTGGATCAATATCTAAATTATTATCCATTGTACTTAATTCACTTAAATCGATTCTTGTTGTATCTACTGAAATTAATTTATAACTCATTTCATTCACTCTATCGATAACATCTTGAGGATAATTACGAACAAGTAGAACTTTGTAATAACTCAGTCGCTGCTCATTTGCTAACTGTTCTATAGCTTTGTTGTAAGAATTTTCTTCAGGAAATCTAACAAATATGATTTCGTCCCATTCAGGTTCATTTTCTCCTATCAAATTTAAATTTTCGTGACCAGCCCATACTATAGTTCCACCTTCAAAAAGTTCTTTTCTTGCAAAAAAATCTGAACTATTATATTTTAAACAAACTAAAATCTCTTTCTTTCCCATTTTTATCAAGTAAGATTATTTAATATTTAATATTACGATAAGGATTAATTTACATGAAATAAAAATTATTTGAATTCTTAGAGTCCCTTCTCACGCAACATTTGCTTAATTGCGACTTTTTTCTCTCCCTTTAAATCGTAAAACATCATCACGATGAAAGCGAGTACATAGAAGATTATTGGAATCACAGCAGTGTGAACGCGCACTCCCCAAACTGCTAATGGACTTTGAACTGCTTTAGGATTTGTATCATAATTTGTTGCGATGTGAACTAATGCTAATATAACCGCAATGAAGATTGCTGAGCTCCGAAAAATAATATTCCTTAAGCCATGAAGAGTTGCTTCCAAGTGTCTTTCACATTTTAGGGTAATCTCATCATAGCAATCTGCTGCAATAGGTTGGAACATAAATATAAAACCTGCAGTGGCTACACCTCGAATAATTGAAATTACGATGTATTCCTCGATCGTCGTAATCCACAATAAAGGTATTAAAAATAAAGCAGTCATTAATACTCCTAACATGTATATTTTTGCATGGTCTAATTTTTGGCTAAGGCGATTCCATAAAGGCATGGAAAGTGTCATTGCTAAAAATGAACCTATCACTGGAATAATCGCATATGATAACGGAAGCTTTAAGACATCTTTAAAAAAATAGATACTTGATGCTACTGTTAGCATTAGTGAAACATACGCAAAAGCAAAGGAGAGAAGGGAAACTGTAAAATTTTTAGTCCGAAATGCAATATTACATATTTTGAGAAAGGGCATCTTTTCTTTATTATTATACCCCTGAAAAAAGCGCTCTTTTATAATCTTTGTTTCATACACTCCAGGCATTGTTAAGAAAAGACAAATTAGCATAATTGAAGCAACAAAGATTGCTGCCATAAGAAAACTACTTTTATCGCCATAAACTATAAATGTGAGTGGTACTAAGGATAATATCAATGCAACTGGAGTTGATATGATATATAGTAGCATAGTTGCCTTCTTACGTTCTTTATCTCCACGGAAAAGCATGGCAAATATCCCAGAATGATTCTGACGATAAATTGAAAAAATTACTTCAAAAATCATTGATATAATAACGAAGTATAAAAAGATTGGCCATGGATTTGTTTTAGGATTTACATTAGGGGGCATAAAAACTAATACAAAGAGTAATAATGAGGGAATACCTGTTATTAAAATCCAAGGGGTGCGAAAGCCCCACCGTTTTGACCATTTGAAAGGACGATCAGTTAAATATCCAACAATAGGACTCACTATGATAGTCCACACAGTAAATATTATAACTGCAAGACTAACAAGCAATACAGGAAGCCCAATTTCGACCTCATAAAAATAGAAGATATAAGAGTCAAATGTTACGATTAGGTGGCTAGTTAGAACAAAACCGAAAGCATAAAAAATCATTTTTTTAGTAGATGCCTCATCTTGCCTTGGTGAGTCTGGATTTCTGTTATTTACAGTCATATTTAAATTTTCTAATTAATATATATTTATATTCTTTTACTAATTTCTGCTAGCTTTCAGAATAATATAATGCATTAAAAAAAAACTAAAGTCCCTTTTCATGCAACAATTTTTTAGTTACTAGTGATTTTTCTCCTGTCATATCATAAAATAGCATCACAACGAATGCAACTACGAAAAGAATCGCAGGAATTAGCCCTGTATGAACTCTTATTCCCCAAACGGCGGCGGGAACCTGTTTTGCTTCTGGATTTTGATTGTACATAGTAGCTATATGTATCCAACCCAATATAATAGCAATAAAAATAGCCGAGCTGCGAAATATTATGTTTCTTAAACCATGTAATGTTGCCTCTAAATGCCTCTCACATTTTAGGGTAATTTCGTCATACACATCTGCAGAAATAGGTTGCAGCATAAACATAAAACATGAAGTTGCTACACCACGTAAAATTGATACTATTGTGTATTCCTCAATCGTAGTAATCCATAAAAAGGGAAGATGTGTTATAGCTGAGAGAATCATGCCAATAATGTAAATTCTAGCATGATCGTGTTTACGGCTAAGTCGATTCCATAAAGGCATGGAAATCGTCATTGCTATAAAACCTCCCAAAACTGGAAGAAGAGCGGATGTTAAAGGTAATTCTAAAACATCTTTGAAGAAATAAATATAAGAGGCGACATATAACATCATTGCAACATAAGCAAAGGAGAAGGAAATTAAAGAAACCATGAAATTTTTACTTTTAATAGTAATCTCACATACTTTAAGAAATGGTATTTTTTCCACATTCTCTTGATAACCTTGAAGAAACTTTTGTTTCATTTCATTTGACTCAGTTATTCCGGGAATGGTTAAGGCTAAACAAACTGCCAATATTCCAGCTGTTATTAATGCAGTGAAAATGAATGTACTTCTGTCCCCATACACAATAATAAAAATCGGAAAAACAGATAACAATAAAAGAATAGGATTTGATATTAAAAAGGTTATGACAGCAGACTTCTTACGTTCAATATCATGTCGGAAAAGCATAGGATAGATTGCGGAGTAATGTTGGCGATAAACTGCGAAAAGAGCTTCAAAAATGCATGATATAAGTACAAAATACCAAAAAACCGGCCAAGGGTTAGATTTTACATCGATGTTTGGTGGGATATATACTAAAATATAAAGGAATAAAGCAGGAATAGCTGATAATACAATCCAGGGAGTCCGAAATCCGTATTTCTTAGACCATTTAAAAGGCCTATCAGTTAAGTAACCTAAAATAGGGCTGATAATAATCGTCCAAAGTGTGAATATAACAATAGCAAGACTTACTAACAATATAGGTAAACCAACTTCAACTTCATAAAAATAAAAAATATATGAATCAAAAGCTACGATTAAATGGACAGATAATACCCATCCAAATGCATAAGAAACCATTTTTTTCGTAGAAGCTACTTCTTGCTCTGTTGAGTTAGAGTTACTGTTATTTGCATTCATGAATAAATTTTCTAATATAAGATATTTATTATCTTTTACTAATTTCTGCGAAAACAACCATTTTTGTAGGGAATTTCGTTAATATTTAATAAAATGAAATTAGAGACCTCTTTTACGAAGGTTTTCCTTCAAAGTGGTTTTTTTATCTCCTTTCAAATCGTAGAACAAAATCATGATGATACTCATTATAAGAAGTAGTATTGGTATCAGTGCTGTATGAACACGTACTCCCCAAACCGCAAGAGGGGACTGAACGGCATTGGGACTCGGATCATAATTTGTAGCAATATGAATTAATCCTATAACTAATGCTTCAAAAAGTGGTGAACTTCGATATATGATAGTTCTGAACGATTGGAGTGTCGCTTCTTGATGTCTTCCACAGGCCAGAGTAATTTCGTCGTAGCAGTCGGATACTATTGGCATCATCATCAAAACACAACACGAGGTGGCTATACCGCGTATGATAAACACCACTATGAGTTCCTCAATAGTTGTTATCCACAATAACGGTATATACGTTATCAATGTTAAAATTATACCAATAAGGTATATTGTTGTGTAATCATGATTTCTGCTAAATCGACTCCATAAAGGCATTGAAATCATCATTGCTAGATACATTACAAGAGAAGGAATTATAGCTTGCTGAAGTGGTACTTGAAGGACATCTTTGAAAAAGTAGATGGTAGACGCTGTTGATATTCCAATAGCAATAATCCATCCTGCAAAAGAACATAGAGAAACCATGAAATTTTTGCTTCTAAATGTTATGCCCAGTAATTCACGATAACTTCCTTTTTCAACACCAAATCCTTGAATATAACGATTTTTTATTTCGTCGGATTCTGTCACACCAGGAATTGTAAGAATATTACAAACTAACATGATGCTTATGCTTATTAATGCCGTCAAAACGAATGTACTTCTGTCACCATATACGATAAATATGTATGGCAAGACAGTTAAGAGTATAATAAATGGACTAGCCACTAACCAGTTTATCATATTCGCTTTTTTTCGCTCTGATTCACCACGGAAAATATTTGCAAATCCCCCATAATAATGCATACGATAAATTGAATAAAATGCATTATACAAACATGAAAATAATACCATATACCAGAAGATTGGCCAAGGATTTGTTTTTACATCTACATTTGGAGGTGTAAAGAGGAAGACATAAAATATTATTGCGGGAAATGCAGATATTATAATCCATGGAGCTCGAAAACCATATTTTTTCGTCCACTTCGTAGGCCTATCTGTTAAATAGCCTAAAAGGGGAACACTAATCATGTTAAAAATTGCAAACAATATAAGAGCTAGACTAACCAATAACACCGGTAACCCGATTTCAACTTCATAAAAATAAAAAATAAGTGTACTATACGCCGTAATAAAAAACGTGCTAATGATGTTCCCAAAGCTGTAAAACACCATTTTTTTAGTTGGTGCCTCAATTTGCTCTCCTTTTATGTCAGAACTGCTACTATTGCTACTCATAATTAATTCTCCTAATATTATATATTTATTATTCTTAATGGATTTCTTTTAACTCTAAAGTCCTATTTCTCTCAATTTTTGTTGCATGATTATCCTCTTCTCTTTTTTCAAATCGTACCAAAAAATCATCAAGATTCCTGCAAAAAAATAGAATATTGCTGGAATCAATCCAGTGAGGATGCGAATTCCTAATATCGCTAAGGGTGTCTGAACTGCATCTGGTTTAGCACTATATCCAGTATAGATATGGATTACCCCGATGATAAGAGTTGAAAAAATAACGGAACTTCGGAGAAATAATGTTCTCATGCTGCGCAGTGATGCTTCTTGATGCCTTTCACATGCTAGCGTGACCTCATCATAAGAATCAGATACAATCGGCATACTTACAACCATAACGCATGATGCTGCGATTCCTCTAAAAAATCCATATATTATAGTCTCTTCCAAGGTTGTTATCCATAAATTTGGTAAAAATAATAGACTTGTTATAAAGATACCGATTATATAAGTCTTTACAATACCATGTTTTCTTGAATATGTAGACCAGAATGGGACAAAAAGAAGAACAGTTACGATATATGCTATTGTGGAATATATGGAAAAAAAAAGAGGTAATCCAAGTACATCTTTGTAGAAATATATGCCAGAAGCAATACTTAACGTCCCTGAAATAGCCATTAGAGTTGAGGAAATTAGACTAATCCTATAGTTTTTTTGTTTAAATGATATTTTCACTATTTTGGTGAAGGATAAGGATTTTTCAAATCCCTGTGTAAAACGCATTTTAACTTCTTCTGATTCCCGAATTCCAGGAATTAAAATTAATACACAAATTCCTAAAATGATGACGCTTATAAGAGCAGTTAATACGAAAGAGCTTTTATCACCGTATACAACAAAAAATCGAGGTATAATAGCTAGAAAGAAGAGGATAATACCAGGAAAAATAAAAGCAAAAGCACTGGCTCTTCTGCGCTCATAGTCTTCACGAAACTGACTTGCAAAACTTCCTTCAAAGTGTGCCATAAAGAGTGAAATGCATATTCCAAACAATGATGACATTATTAGTAGAAACCAAAAAACTGGATAGGGATTTGATTTTGCATTAATGTCAGGAGGCATAAAGAGAAAAAAATAGAAAAATAGAGCCGGAATGGCAGAAATTATAATCCAAGGCGTGCGAAAACCTAGTTTTTTGGAAAATTTAAAGGAGCGATCAGTCAGATATCCTAAAATTGGACTGGCGATAATAGTTATAATTGAGTAGCATATAATAGCTAACGTAACTAATTCAACTCTTAACCCAATTTCAACCTCATAAAAATAGAACACAAGAGAGTTGAATGCAGTCATCAAGTAGAGTGTCAGAATGAAGCCAAACGAATAAGACATCATCTTTTTCGTGGAAGCTATTTTCCAAAGCCCGTCTGTATCATAAATAGAATCTTCTATGCTCATAATTAAAGCTACTTGGTTAATTTTTCATATTATTTTATATTGAATTCAATTAATTAAATTATTACTTCTTCTTTTGGAGCATAATTTACGTCATGCAAGCGTAACCTTTGAATAAAATCATTTAATCGAGTCAGAAAAGATAGATAATCTTTATTTTCCTTTAATGTCCACCCAGTTTCTGCCACAGCAATTAACCGTGGGAAAGCTTGAAACTCTAATCTTTTAGAATTTTTAACGTATTCGGTCCATACACAAGCCTCAAGTCCCATTACATTTTCATGAAATTTACTTTCTAACTCATCAGGAATAGGATCATACTCGTAAGTTTTGCTAAGAGGAATTACAGAATAAGGGTAATTTAAATAAACTGCTTTCATTTCTGACATTACAATATCCCTCCCTTTTCTAGCGTTTTTTATCACTTCATCAAACTTAAAGTTCCAATAATGGCAAATTGCATTATCTGCTAACCCATCATTGAGGATTTCATTCCACCCCATTAATCTTCGCCCGTTAGATTCCAAATATTTCGCAATCCTATTCGTAAAATATACTTGTAGTTCTTCCTCGGACTTGAGTCCTTCTTTATTAATTCGGGCTTGACAATCAGGACATTTTTTCCATCTTCTTTTAGGAACCTCATCCCCTCCAGTATGTATTATATTAGAGGGAAATAATTCCATTACTTCCTTTAATACATCTTGAACAAAATCAAAAGTCTCCTCTTTTCCTGCACACAAAATCTCCTTATGAATACCGAAATGTGTGCTAACTTCAAACGGTCCATCAATACAGCTCAATTCTGGATATGAAGCAAGCACTGAGGTGACATGACCTGGCACATCTATTTCAGGAATGATGGTAATAAATCGCTCGGAAGCATACTCAATAATTTCTTTTATTTCATCCTGAGTATAATATCCCGTTATAGGAATTCCATCTAATATTTTTCGAGTTATAATAGTTCCTTCTCTTTTTGAACCAACTTCAATAAGACGGGGGTATTTTTTTATTTCAATACGCCAACCTTGGTCGTCAGTCAAATGCCAATGAAATGTATTAAATTTTAAACTGACCATCAGATCTAACATTTTCTTTACGGTTTCTTTACCGAAGAAATGCCTTGACTCATCCAACATAAATCCCCGCCAAGGGAATCGAGGATAATCTTCAATACTCACACTCGGAACAGACCATTCTCGATTTATCTTAGATGAGCTCTCAATTTCAACAGGTAATAGTTGTCGTAATGTTTGAATACCGTAGAAAACTCCTTGTGGTGTAGATCCTAAAATTTCGATTTTTTCCTGAGAAACTTCAAGTTTATAGCCTTCGAGATGAGATGTTTTTTCATTTTTCTCAAGATTAAGGATAATTCTATTAGTATCTCCATCTTTCTTATTTAGATCCTTTATAACTAATTCAAACCCCGTTGATGGAGCAATTAGATTCTTTAAAAATTCTGCTTGTTTTAATAAATCCGGATCGGTTAAAATAGCAGTATTTTTAGTAAGGGTAAAATGGTGGAGTTTTATATCAACTTTAATTGGCTTAGGGATAATTGATATTGTTTTATCTTTAGAAGTCATATTTTCCATAACTTATTGTAATTAAGTATTAATTTTAATCTATTTGAGAATTATTTTCGATAAACCCCAAATTTATGTACTGCGTCTGTCATCGCTACTACATTTTCATGCTTAGCTTCATCAGGAATTCCAACTACACCACCATCAACGAGGTAACCTCCTCCTTCAGCACATCCTTCAATACACTTTTTAACGTATGCTTCTACTTGTGAAGGAGTTCCTGCAATCAATAACGATGCGGGAACATTTCCTCTAATACATGCGTGATCTCCAAATATTTTCTTAGCTTTTATTATATCGGTTTGATCAAAATAATAAATAACCTTACCCTTATGGTTTTGAGCAAATTCCGCAAGATATTCAAGGCGTTCATTATAAGAACCCTCAAAAAATGGCATAGGAATTAACCCAATTTTAATAAGTCCTTCCCAAACCTTTGTTAATGAAGGCCAATAAAATTCCTCAAATTGTTTCTCACTCATAAAGCCATCAGCTCCCCGATGTAAAGGCATGAATACAATTTTGGTATCGGGTATCACTTTTAGAATAAGTTCTGATAGCTCAATAGTAGGGGCAATTAACATATTGGTCATTTTCTTTAAATCTTCGGGTCTTCTATACATGTCTAGCATGGAGCCTCTCATTCCTCTAAGCGAATCACTTACAATGTCGAAAGGAGAAAAGGAAGAATTATATTTTGCTACTGGAAATCCTAATTTTTTAAAATATTTCTTATATGTTGTTGTAGCCTTTATTCTTTCAAAAACAGAGTCCAATCCCTTTTTAATTGACTCTAGCATAGAGAGTGTATTGGGTGAGCCGAAGAAGTAGGGGATATTAATAACCGAAAAATACGCCATGGATAATCCCGCAATGTTAGGAAATTCTGAAAATTGTTGCAGACTTGAATAATGTCGTGGTAAAATGGTTCTAATTAAAAAACCAGTAGGATCTGAGAAAAATTGTTCGTATTCATCTGCTTTCATATATTCTTTCTCAACCCATTGAAAAGGTTCATTTTCGCGGAGGTTTTGATTTTCATTTGCAGCTCCAGGCCATTTAAAGAAATTTACTCCCATAGCATCAAGAGAGCTTCCGTTTTGTATTGTATATGAGGGGATCTCATCCCAATCATAACGGCTATAAACTTCCATAGCTGCTTGAACTAATTTATCTGGATTATACATTGCTTCTTTTTTTGTTATGCCAAATTGTACAGTATGATAGAAGGTGCTCATTGGAGTAATAGGGACTCTATCTGGCTCCTTTAAAGAAATTGCATCAGAAATTCTTTTCTCTCGTTCCTTGTACAATTCACGGGGCTTTTTTTCACTCATTTTAACTCAATTTCTAATATTTATAGATATGAAATTTTAATGGATTAATATTCATATATAATCTTAAGTTAGTAATTACCTTAAATAAAATTAAAAGAAATAAATGAATACTTATTTTTATTTAAATTTGAATGAGGATTAAAAATGATTACGATTCATCAACCAGATGACTTAATATCCATCTCATTATATAATATTTTTAATTACCGAAAAAATGATGAGAATTTTATCGACCTTGTTACCGATTGGAATAAGAAAATTGTGATACATGTTGATCCCTTCTACCCGGTTACAGTCATTTTCGAAGGCAGTGAAATTAGTTTTCAGATAGGGGAAGTAGAAAACGCAGATATGAAAATGAAGTTAAAAATGGATGTAATGTTAGATTTAGCTTATGGAAGAGA